>Ga0172379_10001745_pt1 | contig 41748 bp, 37 predicted proteins | sample GrowelOW334metaG_FD_119756 | JGI IMG/M metagenome (GOLD analysis project Ga0172379, IMG submission 119756) | Groundwater microbial communities from an aquifer near a municipal landfill in Southern Ontario, Canada - Groundwater well OW334 metaG | ecosystem: Environmental > Aquatic > Deep... | reverse complement strand
GGCCGAACCGAAGTTGCGCGAAACGCGCAGGCTCCAATGAACCTGTAAGTTTCGCGCAACAAAGGTGCAGGCAAAAAACGGCGATTGCAGCCAAAATTCCTTATGTCGGACAGGCTCCTAGGCGGGGCCCGGTACGGGCCGGGGGCGAAGGCCGGAGCGTCAGGAGCCTGACTGCGGCCGGACCCGCCCTCCGCCCGGCCCCCTGCAGCCAGTATTTCAATATGATCGACAAAAAACTTCTGGAAGCCGTCTACGCAAGGTTCAATAAAAGAGAATTCATACATCCGGACCCTCTTGAGTTCGTATATCGCTATGAGACGGCCGGAGACAGGGAGGCCGCCGGCTTTATCGCCGCGGCGCTGGCCTACGGCAATGTCACGCAGATCCTTAAAAGCGTGGAAAAAGTTCTGGCGCCCATGGGCGCCGCGCCCGTCCGCTGGCTGCTGAAAAGCACACCGGGCGAGATCGCGGGCGCCTTCAGCTCGTTCAAGCACCGTTTTACGACCGGACGGGAGCTGGCGGTCTTCCTTATAAACATGAAGACCGCGCTTAAAAAGCACCGTACGCTTGAAAGCTTTTTTTTAAAGCATTACCGGCCGGCAGAAGAGACCCTGGCCGGGGCAATTTACACCTTTGTGAACGACTTTAACCGGTCGGCCTGCGCCCCCACCCTTACCCCTTGTCCCGAGAAAAAAAGTTCGTTCAAACGCCTTAATCTTTTCCTGCGCTGGATGGTCAGGCGCGACGCTGTGGATCCCGGGGTCTGGAAGGAGATCCCACCCTCCAGACTGATAATCCCGCTCGACACGCACATGTTCCAAACGGCGAAAAAGATGGGGCTCACGGCAAGGTCCGACACTTCCATGAAAACGGCTCTTGAGATCACCGCCGCTTTCAGGAAAGTCAGCCCGCTGGACCCGGTCCGCTACGACTTTTGCCTGACGCGCGAGGGGATAAGACGGAATAAAATGTTATAAAAATTTTTACCGCGAAAATTTTTAATAACGGCCTGGAGCTTCCTTTATTTGTTAAAATATCAACGAGACTGCGGGAGGGAACAATGAAATTGAAAGGCACACAAACGGAGAAGAACCTGCTGGCGGCTTTTGCCGGAGAATCGCAGGCCAGGAACCGCTACACCTACTTCGCGAGCGCAGCGAAAAAGGAAGGTTATATCCAGATCTACAAAATATTCGAAGAAACGGCGGAGCAGGAAAAAGAGCACGCCAAAAGATTCTTCAAGTTCCTGGAAGGCGGGGATGTAATGGTGGAAGCGGCCTTCCCGGCCGGCGTCATCGGCTCCACCAGGGACAATCTTAAGGCCGCGGCCGACGGCGAGGCTTTTGAGTGGGCCAAACTGTACCCCGCCTTCGCCAAACAAGCGAAAGACGAGGGTTTAGAGGCCGTCGCCCAGGCGTTCGAGCATATCGCGGTCGCGGAAAAGCAGCATGAAAAAAGATACCGCGCGCTGCACAAGAACCTCACGGACGGCAAAGTTTTTAAAAAGGACCGCGAGACCGGCTGGCGCTGCCTCAACTGCGGGTACACTCATGAAGGAGCGAACGCTCCGGAGGCCTGTCCGGCCTGCGCGCACCCCAAGGCTTATTTCGAAGTACTGGCGGAAAACTGGTGATTAAAGAAGGGAGAACTTATGGATGAAAATATCAACGAAGAGATAAAAAAAGAAATCGTAAAACGCGCCGTCACGCTGCAAGGCAGGCCCATGACGCTTGTCGGCGAAGAGCTCAAGGTCGGAATGCCGGCGCCTGACTTCAAAGCCGTCAACAACGATATGCTGCCGATGAAGTTCTCCCGGACCTACAACGGCAAGATCACCATCATCTCCGCGGTCCCTTCGCTGGACACTCCCGTCTGCGACCTGGAAACCCGCCGGTTCAACAAGGAAGCCGAACTTCTGGGCCCCGAAGTGAATGTGCTGACCATAAGCATGGACCTGCCTTTCGCCCAAAAACGCTGGTGCGGCGCGGCCGGCGTGAAAGCCGTGCACACCTACTCCGACTACCAGAAAGCGGATTTCGGCAAGGCCTACGGCGTGCTGATCAAAGAACTGCGCCTGCTGGCCCGCGCGGTCTTTATCGTGGACAAGGACGGCATAGTGAAATACGCGCAGGTCCTGCCGGAAGTTTCCAAGGAACCGGATTACAACGAAGTTCTTACAGCCCTGAAAGCGCTGATATAGGAAGAGGCCGGAGATCACATTTTCCGGAGGCGGTTATATGGCTAAAATAAAAGAGATCTACAAATGCGACGCTTGCGGCAGCATAGTCGAAGTCCTGCACGAAGGCTCCTGCAGCCCGGTCTGCTGCGGCGCCGGGATGCGCCTTTTCTCCGAGAACACCACCGACGCCTCAAAAGAAAAGCATGTCCCGGTCATAGAGAAAACCGCGGCGGGATATAAGGTTAAAGTGGGGAGCGTCCCCCACCCCATGGAAGAAAAACACTTCATAGAATGGATAGAGCTTGCGGCCGACGGCAGATCTTTCAGGGAGTTCCTGAAACCCGGCGCCGCGCCGGAGGCCGTATTTTGCCTGTGCTTTCAGCCCAAGGAACTCTACGCCCGCGCATACTGCAATCTGCATGGCTTATGGAAGGCGTGATCCGTCCGGAACATGAAAGGTCACCGGGGATCAGGAAAGGATGGGAGCGATCATGAAAAAATATGTGTGCAAACTTTGCGGCTACATCTATGACCCGCAACTAGGCGATCCGGACAACAATGTGCCGCCCGGCACCCCTTTCGAAAAAGTGCCGGATACCTGGGTCTGCCCCCTCTGCGGGGCGGGCAAGGACGAATTCGAACCGGAAAATTAGCCTGGATCCTGCGATTCAACTGAAACTTTAAGGTCAGCCTGAAGCGCAGGACGGCGGAGAAGCCCGCCGGTCACTTGACGCTTTTTCCTTCCCTGACGCAGTCCGCCTCGCGGTTCAGGCCGTTGCGGTCGAAAAGATCGGCCAGTCTGCCCCTCCCATCCGTGTCGGAAGTCAGGTCATAGAGGAAAATGGAATATCCGGCGACAAAGACGGGCTTGCGGACCTTCAGCCAGTCATAAGTCGTTTTGTCGGGGTAATAGGTACTCTGCAAATTAGTCGCCGAAACCGCCAGCAGCAGCCTGTCCATGCCACAAACATCCACCCCGGTTCCGGGCAGTTCCACGTTGGAAACCACGCCCAGCGGCAGATATTTCATGCCGTAATATTCCGGACGGGCCACTCCGAAATACGAGAACACCACCGGCGGATCCCCCCGATGTTTCAGCCAGGCAGACACGGTCTTCACATCCTGCCCCCAATCGAGGTTGGAATCCACCAGGAACCTGTACCCGCCGGCCGCGCCCCCGGCCAGCTCGTTAAAATACGCGAGATAATACGGACCCGTTTTGACCAACCCCCACCCCCAGAGCAGCGCCAGCGGCGAGATCAGGTAAAGCAGGACTTTTTTCTCGCGGACATAGACGACGCCCATGCCGGCCAGCACGGCCAGGAAGGGCATCACGGGCAGGATATGTCGGGACCCTATCTGGACCCTGGCGTTCATGGAAACGGCCAGATAGATTATAGGCGGCAGGAGGATCCAGAGGAGCTCCTTCCTGCCTAAGCGTTTAACCGCCGCCAGACCGGCAAGGGCCAGCGCAAGCACCGCCAACGGGGTCTTGACGGCCAAAGCGAACGGGAAGTACCACCACACCCCTCCCACCGAATATCCCCCCCAGGCGAACGAAGACCGGCCCTGGTCCAGTCTTTTCAAAGTTTCGCTCAAACCGGCGAAATACAGCGCCAGGTCGAATTTGTAGACCAAAGCCAGAGTTAAAACTGCGGCGCCGAGATAGACTGCCGAGTACCGCAGAAGCCCGGGCAGGGAGATCTTCGGCTCGAACAGATTATGCGCTATCCAGAACAAAATGATAAGCGGCGGGATAATGAACATGCTGAATTTGGACGCCATGGCCAGGCCGGTGACCAGGCCGGTCAGCGAAGCATAGAGATACCGCCGCCCGCTATCCTCGGTTTTAACCGTCTTGCGCCCCCTGGCGGCAAAACCCGCGGCCGGCGGCGTGGAGAACATATACCCCAGGCAGAAAGCTCCGAAGTAAAAAACTGCGGGGGCGGCGTCGGTGGTTATGAGGGCGTGATTGGAAATAAAGACCGGCATGAAAGAAAAGACCGCCACGGAGAATACCCCGGCTTCAAACCCGGCGGCCTTAGAAGCAAAAAGCAGGATAAAAAAAGCCAGCAGGCCGCTCCATAGCACAAGAGAGAAGATGCGCGCCGTGTTTAAAAGCTTTTCCTGCGAGGCGGTGTTCTGATAAAGGAACAGGTCGCCGTAATGATAAGGGCTGGCCCGCATAAAATAAGGATGGCCCAGGAAAGCGTTAGGCCTCAGCAGGAGCAGCGGGAAGGCGTCGGCCATTTCCGCCAGGGGCGGGTGGTCCATGATGTTCATGACATATTGGCCGGTGGCCAGATAAGAATAGCCGCTTGACAGGTGGACGGTCTCGTCGTAAGTCGGGGCGGACGCCCGGATGAACCCCAGTCCCATGATAAGGTGCGCGGCCAGGGCCGCCGCCGCGCAAAGTATCAGGATTTTCTTCTTGTTCACAGGAACTATGATACAAAAAATCGGTTTTTTCTTGGAACAGGCCCGCTAAAGGCGCAACATGGCGCCTATACCGTTTACTCTATGGCTACCCGGCCGGCGACATCGAGAAAAAAATCTTTTGACCAGATGGCAACGGCATCCGGAACCGTCAAAAACCGGGAGACATCATCTTTTGCCTGCGCTACATCCACAGACTCGATATGCCGGCGCAGCAGATCGCGCAGCGCCTCTTCCGTAAGCGGCCCGTCTTCGATCCAGTCTCCGCTCTGGCGCATCCTTTGCTCCAAATGCCGCAGATCAACAGGCGTACGCCGTCCGACAAACCACACAAAATCATACCAGTCGCGGCCTTTTACACGGGTCTTCCAGCCGCGGCAAAGAAGCGCGTGCATTTTGCCGGCGAACATGGAAGATGGAGCAAAGGCCTTAACATTAAAAGGAACCGGATTAAGCAATAACCGCGCCTCGGTCTTGAACCGCGGCGGAGGGTCGGCGTCAATTTCGATCTTAATTTTAGTCAGCGGCATTTCCCGATCTCCCTCCATACCGATAACAAGCAGCTGCTCCAGCGTGTTCGCTTTAAGAAAAGCCGACTTGATGTGCCCGCCCGGGGCTTTTTGCTTGACCGCCATCTCCGCCGTAAATCCGAACGCCCTGAGTTCGTCTTTTATAAAACCGCAATACGGTTCCAGCCGGAAGTCCGGATCGGGCTTCAAAAGAGAAAAATCCATGTCTTCGCTGAAACGGTCCAGGCCGTAAAGCACCCGCAGCGCCGTGCCGCCGTAAAAGGCGGCGCGCTCGAAAAACTTACCCCGCCATAGCCCCAGCAGCGCGGTTTCCTGCAGGATCTCCCTCAACGCCCTGAGCTTGTCGGCGTTTGAAACGCGAGGATAGCGCGACAGCATCGCTTCGATAGCCGGATTCATTTTCCCCCCTTCATTCTTTTCAGCACGGCGGCACAGAACCTTATTTTCCGCGACCGCGACTTCCGGGCGCATTCCCCCAGTAGCGCGTGATCCATGGAAAGGAAGCCATCCTCATCCAAACGCAGATCTTCAAACAAATACCGCTCGGCTTCTTTTTGGTTATTAAAAATATTCCCGGCATCTTCCCGGATCTTATCCGCCAAAGCGCGCTCGGGAGAAGCGGCAAGAAACGCTCCGCCCTTAAATTCAAGCCGGCGCATCCCCACGGGGTAATATTGAGCCGGCGCCCGCTTATATATAAATACGCCCAGCGGAGTTTTAAAAATTTTAGCTCTTTTAAAGGTGGTAGAGGTTAAAGCAAAAACCGCCTCGGGAATCAGGCCGTAATGCGCAAGCATATAATCGGAAGAAACCATGGAGGGCCCGTAAATCAAATTTGCAAGCAATTCCATGGAGCAAGGCCGCCGGCGGTGGCGTTCCCCGAAAACATAAAGTCCCTTCTTTACGCGGATAAGATCTCCCGCCCTGACAAGGGCGCCTACCTTCATCACAGGATTACTGTATTCTGAAAGCAGCGAAACAAGGGTTTGGTAGTCAAACTCCTCACCAACTATTTTCGACCGTATATCCACATTCATATCAATATTTTAGCATGGTAAACACAATAAATCAATAGTTAATATGCCGGTATATGTTAGTAGACTAGAAAAGGATAGCCCTTCCCGCCCTCGATCATGATAAGGCGTAAATAACACGGCCAGCGGGCTCTGCAATCCGATAACAGTTTTTACGGGACAAGCGCTACACTATGCCCGCGCTCTTGCGAAGAGTCGTGCGGCTGGCGACGCGTACGGTATCCATACTGTGTTTTGTTATATATCTATTGCTTTTTATATTAATTTATGCTATAATTATATTTGTTCCACTTATTTTAGTCGGCGAAAGGAGAACGTATGCCTAAAACAAAATCCGATGGAGCAGTGATCCTTAAAAATTTCCTTGAGATCCCGTATGACGAGCTCGAGGCCATGAACCTTGAAGCCGCCCAGGCCGCCGAAACGCTGTCCGCCGCCGAACTGGAAAAGAAATACCGCGCGTACCTGCTGAAAGAAAAACGGCTCAAAGCAGTGACGCTCTGCTTCACCGACATCGAGGGGCGCTTCCACATGCTGGATTACGACAAACAGTTCTTTCTGAAGGCGGCCGACAACCTCACCTTTGACGGCTCTTCCATCCGCGGGTTTTCCGCCCAGAAAGAATCCGATCTGAGGCTGGGCATCGACTGGGGCAGCATCGTCTGGCTTCCTTCCGATGTGTTCGGCCCGGGCAAAGTAATTATTTTCGCCACGGTTTTGAACCGGGACAAATCGCTTTACGAATCTGATTTCAGGGCCCACCTGGCGAGGCTCGCGAAAGACCTGAAAAAAACACGGGGCCTAACCGCCAATGTCGCGGCGGAAGTGGAAGGCTTCCTGGTGAACGGGCTTAACGCCGAACAAAGCTACAGCAGGACCACGGGATTCACCCTGATCTCCACCGGAGGATATTTCCATTCCCTGCCGCTGGACCGCCTGAAACTGTTCATAGACACCGCCGCCGAGGCCCAGAGGGCGATGGGGTTCAGGAACGAAAAAGACCACCCCGAAGTGGCGCCCTCCCAGTTCGAGCTCAACTTCTCCTACGCGGATGTCGTGCGCGCCTGCGATATGATCCAGTTGTACAAACTCGTCTGCCGCCAGGTGGCCGCGAATATGGGCATGACCGCGACCTTCCTCCCCAAGCCCATTTCAGGCGTTAACGGAAGCGGAATGCACCTGAACCTTTCCTTCTTCAAGGACGGAAAGAATATTTTCCATGATAAAAAAGGGGAGGACGGCCTCTCCCCGGCTGCCTGGGACGCGATCTCAAGGATCCTGAACCACGCCCAGGAGCTCTCGCTTATTTTAAACGCGAGCGTGAACGCCTACCGCCGCCTGGACCCGCGCTTCGAAGCGCCGAACCAGATCAAGGTCTCCTCGGTGGACCGCGGCGCGATGATCCGCATCCCGGCCGGGAACGAAAACTCGGCCCGCATAGAGATCCGTTCCGTAGGCCCGGACGCGAACCCCTATCTCGCCCTGTACGCGCTTCTTCGCACCGCGCTGGACGGAGAGCCGCTCACCAAAGACGAAAGCAAACGGGACCGCGTGCGCTTCCTCCCTGGGAACATCTATGACGCGATACGGATGTTCCGCGCCAGCGAATTCATTAAAAAGGTCATGGGGGCGTCGTCCCATGAAAAATATGTCGCACACAAGCAGGCCGCGGCCGACAGGAGCCCGAAGGAACTGGGAGGGATCGTAAAATCTTCGGAAGTCCTCTTCCACCACGAAGTGACGAACCAGATGCTCTGGCATAAGTTCTAAATCCAAAAAAAGCCGCCCCCGATCTTGAGGACGGCTTTTTTTGGATCCGGGAAGCTATTGACCCGGCAGCCCGGCCGGGTCAAAGGCCGGGCCCGCCGGCGGCCGGCGTTCAAGGTCGAAAAACAATGATATAATAAAATATCGCAGGACGATGTTTTACCGTACCCGGCACGGGCATGAATAAAGCCCCATGCCGGAGCTAATGGAGGACTTATTATGAAATATTTTTTCGCCGCCGTTCTGGCGGCTTCCGTCTTGACCGCCGCGACTTACGCCCTCTCCGGGAACAAAGGCTCGTCAAAGCCCGTTAAACCGGAAAGCGCAGTTATCCCCGCGCCGGCCGAACCCGTAAAAGCCGCGGCGCTGCCGCTGAACCTCCCCCCCGCCGACGCCAAAGCTTATCTGGAAGCGGAAAAGCCGGCGCTGCTGGATGTCAGGACTCCTGACGAATACGCGGCCGGACATCTTGAGAACGCCGTAAACCTGGACTATCATGCCGCGGATTTCAAGGACCGGCTGGCCGCGCTTGAGAAGACCTCCAAATACCTGATCTATTGCAGGAGCGGCAAAAGGAGCGCCGCCGCCCTGGCGATAATGCAGGAGCAGGGTTTTACCGACGTCCACGACATAGCGGGCGGCATAAACGCCTGGATCTCCGCCGGCTATCCGACCGTAAAATAAAATGCCGCACGGACACCTTGAAGATCCTAGCCGGTCCAGGCCATGGCCTGGACCGGCTTAAGAAGGATTTAAAAGGGCTAACAATTCCAGGGCGGAGTTTTGTCTATCACTTTAAGCCAGGGCAAGTGGGCGAATTTCTCCGGCATGTGGCCGGTTTCAAGCGTTATATCGACATAACCTTTGTTGCGCAGATCCTGAGCTATATTCTCGCCTTTGACGCCGTTCTCCTCGTCGTCGTCCAGCTCCGAATCAAGATAAATCGGAGTCTCTTTGGGAAACCGCCCCGCCTGCGCGACGAACTCTCCGGGACTCTCAAAGATAACAAGTGCTACGCCTTTTGCTTGCGCCGCGAATTTCCAATTCATACGGACCAGGGCATCGTCATCAACCAGAACCGCGTCCGCCTGCCTGGCGGAAGACGCCGTTTCAGATTCGTCTGCCGAGTCCTGAATTCTTATCGGCACCAGACTTGCCAGACCTTTAGGGATCATCCGCACTTTAAGCCGTTTGCATTCGTCAATTATCCGTTTCTCTTCATAACGGCTGGTCACCAGGATAGCTTTGCCGCACAGCTTCAACTCTTCGGCAAGGCTGAGACCCGTTTCTTTATAACCGATCAGTTCGTAATCGAACAGATAAACCGCTTTTTCGGCCTTTGCCTTGTTGTTTTTAACCCATTCCCGCAGTTTATCCGGCACGCTGAAATGGGCCACTTCAATGCCCTGCTCTTTGACCCTGGAAGATTCAAACAAGCCATCCCATATCTGGTGTATCGTATCGTCGTCATCCAGGACGGCCACAGGCCTGCCGGACACAAGTTCTAGCACAGGAACGAAATTCTGCGGCGCTTCGGCTTTGGGCAATTTGATCGTGACCGTTGTGCCTTTGCCCACTTCGGAAGCTATCGTCAAGCCGCCGCCCCAGTTCTCGACGGCGGTCCGCGCATGATACAAACCCAGGCCGGAACCTCCGGCTTTGTCGTGTGTCTCCCCCCTATGGCCCAGTTTAGGCACAATTTCAGGCGGTATGCCTTTACCGTTGTCGGCAACGGTCAAAATAATATTCGCCTCGTCACGGGCCAGACCTATGGCCACTTTGCCCTTATCGCCCAATACCTCAACGCTATTGTTCACCAGATTTGAAACGATGCGCCGAAATTCCACAGGCTGTATTTTAGCGAACAAGCCGTAGGCCTCCCGCGTCAATTCAAAATCAATGTTAATGCCGGGCTTCGACTCAAATTGCAGGCGTTTCTCGGTAATAACCGGATCTATCGCGCTTGAAAGCAGGCGGGTTTCCGTTAATTCTTTGTTTTCGGCCGCGGGAGAACCAGGCATAGCGACCGGTTTTGGCTGCTGCCGGTTTTTCTCAAGCAGGTTATTGGCGATATCACGGATCCGGTTGATAGCATGGCGCACCATAATGCGTTGTTTTTCAGGAAGCTGGGCTGTTTTATCCATCACCGAATCCAGCGCTGCCAGCGGAGAGCGTATATCATGCGCCACTTGCGCGGCTAATTCAGTCATATTTTCCCGGACTGCCATACCAATTCTATGATTAAACAATTCACTCTGAAAAGCTGACTGATAAATCTGCCATAGCTCTAATGGGATATCATTCGTTTCTATCTCCTGCGCCACATCAACTGCCGTATATTTAACGACTTTTCCAAACAAGGTTGAATAATGCATTATCTGCTTGCCTAAAAGCTCACCTAAAAAAAGAGAAATAAAACAACTGGCACCTACCCCAAAGAAAGCGATGCGATAAGACCACAGCCCCCTATGCAGCAAAACAACTGTTATTAATATCGCAGTACTGACAAAACCAACCGCCATCTGCCGTTGCTGAGCGATAAGACTTCGCCGCGGTCTATTATTATCCAGCGTACAAATCCCGAAGACCAAGCCATTTAAAGACTCTTTTTTAACAATCACGATCCCATAACATAACGCAATAATACCACACAGCCACAAGAACTCATACTCCGTCAAAGTATACGCGTCACCATTCAGCAGGGCCGAGTATATGCCCCAATTGCCCAACTGAAGGAGGATTCCGCCCAAAGCCAAAAATGAAACTATCTTATCGATAGAAAACGCGAATGCAATAACCGCAAAGAAAAAGAAGCTCATTGCGAATATCGAATTAAAGACCAACTCAAATAACAGAAAGCTCCACCCATCATTCCGATAGTATGAGAACATTAATGGGATTAGAATTGTAAACAACACCGGGATCGAAAAAAGAATCGGCAGCCAAACGACACTGAGAAAATTTCTTTTTGTAATTGGTGCCATCCAACGCCTAAGAGCTGTCCAAAATCCTACTATACCGAACAGATACGCTGTAGAATAGGGCAAAGTTGTTGTAATAAAAGTTACTGCGCCATTATCCATTTTCATAGCATAATGGACGATAAGGTAAGAAAAATCAGCTGGTAGGATACAACAAAACATAATAAAGAACCATCTCATTACCGGCTTGCGGCAATCACCAGAAGAGATAATGTGCCATATAGCCATTGCCTCAAGGCCGCATTCCAAAAGCACAGTCAACACACCGGGGGGGAAGATAGCCCCACCTTGCGACTTATCCTGCCAAAAGAAAACAAACGCAACACCCCAGGCTAAGGCCAAACCACTGAATATTTTTGATTCCTTTGACAGCATTTGTTTCATAATTTTACATCCGTTCGGGATTATTCCAGATCAACACCTTGGATTTCAATTTACCAAATGAGCGGTATTCAGAAAGCTCAAGCAAGCCGGCTTCCCTGAACCCATTTTTTATAAAAAAACCCAAAGATGCCTTATTGGAAATAGGTGAGACAAGGATGTCAGTAAGAAGATTTTTTCGAGTCTCCCGCATAACCCGTTTCAGCAATGCCCCCCCCACCCCCATACCAGATGCATCACGAACAACACCGATCTGATATATGTAATCGAAATCAGCAAAGCACACAGGTTTATTCGGAATAAAATGTCCACCGGAAGCATGATTATTATCATTTTCTAAAAGAGATGAGAACTCAGAAATTGGAGTAACCAGCACATACCCCACAAGCCTCCTCGATTGTCTAGCTGTAACAAGCTTGCCGTTCTCCACAACAAGCCTTATAAGCTCTTCGGGGGCAAAGGAACTGATTAAAAAACCCGATTTTTCCGGCGCTGTCTCTCGTGTGACAAGAAGTGATGATTGAACACTTATTGTATCGCCTACAATCCGCCTAAGCGCTGCTTCTGAATTAGACGAAAATATATCTATCTGTATATTGTCCATCTTCTCATCCTTTTTTATGGGAAACTCAACGCCTCACGCTTCACGGCGCTCCGATTTTCAGTAAAAGCCTGGAAAGCGATGCCCAGACAGATCATGCCGCCGCCAATAATCTGATTTGTCCCGAAGGATTCACCCAAAAACACCACCGCTGCTATGCTCCCGAGCAGCGGCTGCAGGAAAAGAGAAAGGACCACGGACCCCAGAGAAAGACTTTTTCTCAACGCATGCAGCCAATAGAGATATGGGACCGCCGTACCCATAACTCCCAGCCATACTACCGCGAACCAGCCGGTTACGGATAAACCGGCGAGATCCGGCAGGCCCTTCCAGGGGAGAACCACACTTGACAAAAGTATTACGCCCACCAGCATAGCGCTCCCGAAAATCATCGGACCCTGATATCGTTTAATCAGATCGCGCGCCAGCACGGAATACAGGGCCTCCCCCGCGACAGCGGCCAACAGCAGCAGATCGCCATATCCCATGGCGAACGACCGCATTTGTCCCGCTGCGGATTTCTCAAAAATATTCGACAGGAACAGAAAGCCCATAATCGCCAGGGGAAAAGATAAATAATGGGACTTTTTGAGACGCTCCCTAAATATCAAACAGCCGAAAACGACAGTAAAGATCGGTTCAAAAGTCACAAGGATCGAGTTATTAACGGCGGTTGAGGCCTTAAGGCCGGACATTTGCGTCATAGGAGAAACAAAGCAGGTCGCAAATCCTATTAGAATAACCAGCAACAAGTTTTTGTCCGGTTTCAACGGCATAAAAAGCTTGTTCTTCTTGTTTTGAGACCTTAACCGCAAGCAGCCCATAACAGTCACATAGGTCAGCAATGCCACCACATATTTCAGCCACGCCGTATGCTGCGGCCCGATCTCCAGAATAATCCTCTTGGCAATAGAAGGATTGACCGCCCAAACAAGATTACATAGCAATAGCCCGATCCAGGTAGTCCATGTCATTATTCAATCCCTCACATTAAATTTTTATGCTGCTTTTTGCGATCAGGGGAATTCGGGGGACAGTATATTTAATGTATGTTTAGTTCGGTTGGTATCACGCTTGCAAAGAACGATTACCGGCGGTAAAGACCGCGGTTCCCATCAGCGGGAACCGCGGTTCTTTATCTCCGCCAGGATTTTCTCGGGCGTGAACGGCGGGTCGAATAAGCGCACGCCGACCGCGTCAAAAATCGCGTTGGCCACGGCCGGCAGCGGGCCGTTGATGCCGATCTCCGAGACGGATTTGGCGCCGAAAGGGCCGTTGGGCTCGTAGGTCGGGATCAGGATCGACCTGACGGGCGGCATATCAGCGGTATTGAAGATCTTATAGCGCCGGAAACTGGCGTTGAGCGGGGTGCCGTTGGCGGAAAATTCCATCTCTTCCGAAAGCGTATGGCCTATCCCGTTCAGCACGGCGCCGTCATTCTGGCCTTCGGCCAGCTCCGGATTAATGGCGGTGCCGCAGTCCACGCAGGAAACATAATCCAGGATCTTTATCCTGCCCGTTCCGGTATCTACCTCCACTTCTACGAAATTGGCGGCGAACGGCGGCGGCGAGGTGTGGGCGTAATGCGAGGCCGACGCGGCGATCTGGTGCTGGTCGTTATAATAAAGCGAGGTATTGGCCACCTCTGAGAGGCCGCAGGACGCGCCGTCTTCAGCCAGGACCCTGCCGCCTTCAAGACGCAGCCGCTCAGGCTTCCTGTCCAGGATCTTCGCCGCCACCGCCAGGATCATTTCCCTGACTTTTTCCGCCGTTTTTTTCACGGCGTTGCCTGAAATGAAGGTGGTGGAGGACGCGTATGCCCCCACATCGAAAGGCGTAAGGTCGGTATCGGAGGAATAAACGATAATGTCTTCCGCCTTAACGCCGAGGACCTCGGCCGCTATCTGGGCCAGGATGGTATCGGAACCGGTGCCGAGATCGGCCGCGCCGACCAGCAGGTTGAAAGACCCGTCCTCGTTCATCTTAAGCGTGGCGCTGGCCATGTCCACCTCGGGGATCCCGGACCCCTGCATCATGCAGGCCATGCCGAGCCCTCTTCTCACCGGCCCGGTCTGACCCTTATACCTTGCCTTCTTTTCTTCCCACTTGATGGCTTTAAGCCCGGCTTCTATGCCTTCATAAAGGCCGATCGAGGTTATCACCTGTTCCACGCCCTCGCGGCCCTCGCCCATGGCCTTGAAGACCGGCGAGCCTTCTCCCAGGCTGATGTAGTTCTTTCTGCGGAATTCCACCGGATCCATGCCGATCCGTTCCGCCATGATGTCCATCTGCGATTCCCAGGCGAAGAAACCCTGGGTGGCGCCGTAACCGCGGTAAGCTCCGGCGACCGGCAGATTGGTATAGACGCTTTTGCCTATAAATTTTATATTGTTCCTCACTTTGTACATCGGCAGGGTATGGGAACCGGCGCACATCATGACCGTCAGCGCATGGGAGCCGTAGGCGCCGGTATTGAGCGTGATATCCATCTCCGCGTCGGTTATCGTGCCGTCCCTGCGGACCCCGGTCTTCAGCCTCACCACGGCGGGGTGGCGCGTGCGCGAGGAAATAAACGTTTCCCTGCGGGTGTATTCTATTTTTACGGGCTTGCCGGTTTTAAGCGACAGGGCGGCCGTGATGTCTTCCAGGAGCACTTCCTGTTTGGAACCGAAGCCGCCGCCGATACGGGGTTTGATAACACGGATCTTTTTAACGGGAAGCTTGAGCGCCTGGGCCACGATGCGCCGGACATGGAACGGGACTTGGGTGGAGGTGCAGATCACCAATCGTCCGAAATGGTCGAAACTCGTTATGACCGTATGCGGCTCTATGGCGCAATGCTGGAGATAGGGCATTTTGTAACTGCGCTCTATCACAAAATCCGCATCCTTGAACCATTCTCCGTTCCTGACCTCGAAATCGAATTTGGCGGCGATATTATGGCCGGCGTCGGGGATGTTCTTTGAATCTTCTTCGTCGTGGATAACGGGCGCCCCGTCCTTTACGGCCTCGAAGGGGTCGAATACGGCCGGCAACGGCTCGTAATCCACTTTTATAAGCTTCAGGGCGGCGTCGGCGGCGTCGGGGGTTTCGGCGGCCACGGCGGCCACACGGTCGCCGACGAAACGCACCTTATTGTCCAGGATGTACGAATCGTAAGGCGAAGGCTCGGGATAGCCCTGTCCGGCCGTGGTATGCGGCACCCGCGGGACATTCTTATAGGTCAGCACCGCCTTCACTCCGGGAAGTTTCTCAGCTTCCCGGGTATCTATTTTTTTAATGCGTGCGTGGGCGAAGGGGCTCCATAAAATGCGCCCATAGAGCATCCCGTTGAGGTCCGCATCGCCGGTAAAGACCGGCTCGCCGCAGGCGAGCCCCAGCGCGTCCATCTTCAGCACCCGTTTATTTACCGTTTTTAAATTCCTGGTTTCCATAAATTCTCCCATAGACTAAAGGCTGAGGGCTGAAGGAGGGAACTGCGATTTTTGCAAACCCCATAGCAATTTCCCTGATTCATCCACAAGCTCACGGATCTTACGCATATCATCGTTACCCATATAACCGATAGCAACGGCAAACTTACTTAGGTACTGGGTTTCTGCCAAAGAACCCAGGGCAATATCCAGAAAATGAGCGAATTCTTTTTTACGTTTACGATTATATCCCTCGACTATATTTGTTGGGACTGAGAGGCACGCTCTTCTAATCTGTGAAGTCAGACCGAACATTTCTTTTTTGGGGAAATTTTCACTAATTCTATAAACGCATAATGCCATTTCATGCGACTTTTGCCAGGCAATCAAGTTTTTATAGTTAGACATACCCCCCTCTTCAGCCCTCAGCCTTCAGCCTTTCTAGCCTTCAGCCTTTCAGCCGCGGCTTTCACCGCGGCTATCTGCTTCACATAGCCGGTGCAGCGGCAGAGGTTCCCATCCAGATATTTTTTTATCTCTTCTTCGGACGGCTCCGGAATTATATCCAACAGGTGTTTGGAGGATACTATCATGCCGGGGATGCAAAAGCCGCATTGTACGGCGCCCGCCTCTACAAAAGCTTCCTGAAGCGCGTGGGGGGCCTGAACGGTCCCGATGCCCTCGATCGTCGTAACCGCGGCGCCATGGGCGGTGAAAGCCGGGATCAGGCAGGCCAAGGCCGGTTTGCCGTTGAAGATGACGGCGCAGGAGCCGCAGTCACCGGTGTCGCAGCCTTTTTTGGCGCCTTTATAGCCGTACCGCCGCAGGGCGTCCAGCAGGAATTCCGTATTCCCGACCGCAAAAGTTTTTTTAACGCCGTTCAATTCGAGGCTGATGTCGAAAACTCCGTTTACCGCCGTAAGCTTTGTGTTTTCCTTTTTCATTTTTTCACCCCGCCCGGCCGAAGTTTTCGGGCGAAATCGTGCATAAACCTTTCAAACAGGCTCGCCGCGGCCGCCTTCTTAAAGTCGCCGGCCCTCGCCGCATCCAGCTCGCGGCCCAGCTCCAGGGCCGCCGCTTTTATCACGGCCGCGCCGGGTTTCTCACCGGAGACGGCATGTTCCGCGGCCTGCGCCCGGAAGGGTTTCGGCGAGAGCGCTCCCACGGCTACGCGCGCTTCCTTCACGGTCCCTGCCTTCGCCGAAGCCGCCATAAAAAGCGTCAGATAAGCCTCCCAACTGGCCTCTGTTTTGGCGAATTTCTCGAACCGGCAGGACCAGTTCCGTGTTTTGCCGGGGATGATGATCTCCAGGATCAGACAATCCCGGCCCGGTTTCAGTTTGAGGTCCGCGCCGTAAAGATCGGCGAACGGAACGGTCTTCACGCCCGGCCCGGCAAGCAGCCGGACCCTTGCGTCCAGGCCCAGCAGCACCACGGGAAAAATATTGAAAGAATGGGGCCTGGCTATGTTCCCGCCGATGGTGGCCATGTTGCGGATAAGCTGGCTCGAACACCGCGCAGCCGCGGCGGAAACGGCCCCGCCGGCCCAGCTCTTCGCCAGTTTTGAATTGTCTATCTCGTCAAAGGTGGCTAGCGCCCCGATGACAAGGTCGGCGCCCCGCTTTTTAATGTAGTTCAGCGGCAGGTTCTTCAGGCCGACAAAATTCTCGACCGTTTCAGGGAGGGTCTTCGCCGCCAGGGTCCCCCCGGCCACGGCCATCGCTTCGGATTTACGGTCCAAAAGGGCGGACAAAGCCGCCTTGGGCGTCCCGGGAAAACTAAAGTATTTTATGTTTTTCACTTGGCGTCTCCTTGATGCCCGAAGTACGGGTGCGGCAGGTAGGGCTGCCTGTCCGGCTTCTGCCTGGACCTTTGAAGTTCCATTTCCCGCACCAGAATGGAAGGCGCGACAATAGCCGCGGGCACGGAACTTCGTCTATATAGCAAAGGCCCCGGCTGGTAAAAATTATGCACATAAAGGTCGTCGGAGGTCAGCATGATGTCGCGCAACGCCCTGAAACCCGCGTCTTCAAATTCCATCCCGCTGAGCAGCTCCTCCGAGCCGTCCTTAACCGACACTTCGTAAACCAGCACCGGCTTTGCCAGAAGGTCCTCCGTCCGTTTTGAACCCCCGCCTGCCATGCGCCTGACTATTATCGCATAGTCAAGCCCGATCTCTTTGGCCGTCGCCAGCAGTTTTTTCTTCAATTCTTCGTTGGACGCCGTTCTTTCCGACACGATGAACACATTTCCGGGCCGCGCGGAGGCGAATTCGTCATAGCGGCGCCTGCCGTGCCCGTTGGAGGCTTTGAACTGCCTGACCGGAGCGCGGGACATATAAAAATTTACAAGTTTCCCGTTCTTCACCAGTTCAAGCTTGCCGGGCCGCACCCCCTCGTCGTCTATTTCATACGAGCCTATAAGCTCCGAACCGGCCGCTTCCGTCCGCGCGGGGTCGTCATAAACGCTCAGGAAGGGCGCCATGACGCGCATGTTAAACTTGTCCGCAAGCGCCCCGGACTCCACATAATATTTCCGGCGTTCTTCGTCATCGGCCCAGGGCGCCCGGGTGAAAGAAATATTTTCCACGAATAACTGGTTAAAAAACTCGGCGGCCGCCTGGCCCTCGAACAGGACAGGACCCAGGTAAACCTCGGCGGTGGAGGACTCCACCAGGTAGCTCATCCTCTTCGCGAATTCCTCGGTCCTGGCCGCCAGGGCCTCATAACCCGGCGCGGAAGCCGGGGAAGCGTAATTGAATTGAATGGAATCGTTCACCTTAAGGCCCTCTCGGGTCTGTACGGCGGCGGAAATATCCAGATTGAAATTATCACGATATATCCGGTACCTGGAACCCTCGCTGTTGACGAACCGCACGACCCGCGCCGAACGCGTCAGCTCGACATCCGAATTCTGGATCCGGGGGAATTTTTTAAAGACGGCCGACAGCCGCCTGACGGTCTCTTTCCACTTCCGCGCGTCGAACGCCGCGGCCGCGGGGCGCTCCGCTATGAGCGTTTCCGGCTTTTCCTCGGAAAGGTCGCCGTACACCTCCCGGAGATTCTTCTTTTCCATGTACGCTTTTTTCCGGGAATAGGTCTCAAGCGCGGACTTATACGCCTGGTCGGTGAGCGACCAGATCGAAAAACGCAAAGCGTCGTAATTTTCTTCCGTCGGGATGCTGTCGGAGAAAGGCTTGTATTCGTAAAAATCGCTCCCGGCATAATTGGTATTGTCGAAAGCGCGGGAGCCTATCCGGACATCGGCCGCCAGCCGCCTGGTCGCATAAGTGTCCTCGTTAATGACGGCGCCGAAAGAAGCGGAAAGCGCGGTAGTGGTGGAATCCACCAGATAGTAGGAGACATAGTACGGAGCGGCCAGATCGTCCATCTTAAGCCTGGTTATAGAACGGTTCATTTCGTCTTCCATGGCCCCGAGCGCCTGATCGCCTGCGGCGCACAGGGGGAGGGCGCAGGGGGCGGGGACCAGGGCGCAGGCAAGGAGCAGCGTCCGGACCGGCATTTTTTTAAGCCACGATCGTTTTATAATCCGCATGAATTTTTCCTTTACCTGTCCGTATACGGCGGCTTAAGCACCGGCGGCTTTGTGTTGGACTTCTGCACTTTTTCCGTCTCCATCTCGGAGAACAGCAGGCTCGGCGCCACGGAGGAAACCGGCACCCAGCCGGACTCGGCCCCGCAGTCGCCGTTAAAAACGCCGTAATCGTCGCCGGTCAGGATTATCCTGGAGAAGGTTTGCAGAGGGGTCCCTATCAGGTTCAGGCCGCGCACCGGTTCGTCCGGGCGGCCGTCCGGATAAACCTTGTGACCCAGCGTAACCTGCACCGAAAAACTCTGCGGCAGACTGCGTTCCGTTATGGTGAACCCGCCCTCGATATCATCGACCACCAGCCCATACGGCTTTTTGGCTTTCTTCACTTCTTCTATCAGCCGCCGGCGCAGTTCGGCGTAGGGGAAGGCTTTTGAAGAAGCGACTATCAGGTTCCCCTGGCGCGCCACCGCTTCGTGTCCTTCCTGACGACGGCCGTGCCCGTTGGAAACCGGGGAATTCTTGATCGGGGAACGGCCCATCAGGAAGCCCTTCAACACCCCGTTCTCCACCAGCGGCGCTTTCCGGGCCGCGACCGCCTCGTCGTCATAACGGTAGGACCCGCGCAGGAACCGGCCGTCCCGCCGGGAGAGGGTCGGATCATCGTAAACGGTCAGGAACTCGGGCATGATGCGCTGCCCGACTTTGCTGGAAAAAGTCTGTCCGGAGGCCTCGCTTTTCTGCCTGTGACCTTCCAGGCGGTGGCCCAGGATTTCATGAAAAAAAACCCCGGCGGCCCGGGCCCCGAGGAGGACGGGGCCGGAATAAGGCTGTTCCGGGGGCGCCGCCCGGAGAGCCTTGAGTTCGGCTATGGAGGCGGCCAGATCTCCTGCTATCGCGGCCTCGTCCGGGACCTCCCCCGGGGAGTCGGAATCGTAGATTTTGGTGCGCGACAGCCCCATGCCGTCGTTCGTCCGGGTATTCAGCCCGTAGACGAACCGCACGAATGTATTCCCGGTCACGATAGAGGAGCCTTCCGAATTGACCATATAACGGTTCACGGTCTCAACGGAAAACGACACATAGGAGTTGTATATAAAATCGTATTGTTTGAATTTGCCGGAAAGTCGCGCCGCCATTGCCTTGAACTTTTCCCTGTCGAAGGCCGGGAACGCGGCCTTCTCGTAAAACGCCTCACCCGGAGCCGCGGAAAAATCGCCGGACCTGTCCTCTTCTTCCGCGGTGACGCTTTTATTCATTTTAACCTTGGCATATTGGTCCAGCGCGCTCTTGTACCGCATGTCGGTCAGGACCCAAAGCTTGCTCCTTATGGCGTCGGCGTCCGCCTCCACCGGCGCGGTTCCATAGGCTTGCGTTTTGGAATTCTCGTCCTCTTTCCCGCCTTTCAGCTCGTGGGTATTATCAAGGGTTTTATCGCCTACCCTGATATCGACATCGAACTTCCTGTCCGCGATGTCGCTCTCGGTGTCTACGGCGCCTTCCACGGCGGACACATAATAATTCCGTTCGTCGTACGCTTCATAGCCTATGTAATAAAGCGGCGCCTTTTCGGCGTTCTTCAGTTTTTCGTAGGAGCGCGTAAGTTCCGAAGTCATGGCGTTCAGCAGAACATCGCTTTTGGCGTCCTGGGCCATGAGGGGCCCGGAACACAGGATAACGGCCGCAGCTAAGATCTCCTTCATAAATCCCTCCTTACCGCCTGCCGGCTATCAGTTTAAGCGCGCTTTCAAGCAGGACGCCGGACATTTCACGACGGTAAGCGGCATCGGACCGGCCATCCGTGATAGGCGAGACCTCCGTCTTGACCAATGCGGCGGCCGTGCGGGCGTTCTCTTCGTTAAGGATGCGCCCTGCCAGGTAATTGGCCGTTTTAAAAGCCATAAGCGGCACGGGTGCCACGGAAGCCAGGGCGATGGAAGCGGACCTTATTTTGTCCCCGTCCAACTCCAAAGCCGCAGCCACGGAAACCTTGGAAATACCGAAATACGCCCTCGGACCGAGTTTTAAATAAGCTCCAGCGTGGTCGCGCCTGGGGACTTCGAAAGCCGTTATCAGTTCGCCCTTTCGCAATGAGGTTCTCTTCGGCCCCCTGAAAAGGTCGGGCAGGGCGAGCCTGCGTTTTTTTCCTTTAAGCTCCAGCCAGACCGAGGCTCCCTCGGCGCAAAGGGCGCAGACGCCGTCGGCGCAGGGGCTGGCGGTGGCGGCATTGCCGCCGATGGTCGCCATATTCCTTAAAGAGGGGCTGGCGAAATGCGGAACGGCCGAGTGGAGGACGGGCAGCCACCGGCGGACAAGCGGCGAGGCCCCGAGCTCGGAGATCTTTACGCCCGCGCCTATGATGACGGAGTTTTTTGTTTCTTTTATACCCTGTAATTCCCTGAGGCCGCTTATATCCACCCAGACCGGCGCCGTGTCCACCCCGGCGTTCAGGCCCGTCATCAGATCGGTCCCCCCCGCCAGATATTTTACCGGCCCGCCGGACGAAGGCGGCAGCCGCCAGAGTTCTTTTAATGTAAGGGGTTTTAAAATAAGTTCGGGCATAGTGATGTAAGAACTACTTTTCCAAATCCTGCGCGGAAGGCGAAGCGCGATTCAACGGGATCCGGCGGAATACGGAAGGCGGCCGCGGGATCCGCCGCCCACTACAAAATTTTAATCCCGAATAGTTTTTGCTTTTTCCACGGCGTTTATCACATTCTCATAACCGGTGCAGCGGCAGAGGTTGCCGGCCAGAGCCAGCTTGATCTCTTCCAGGGACGCCCGGGGATTTTCGGCCAGCAGCGCTTCCGAAGCTATGATCAGGCCCGGGGTGCAGAAACCGCACTGCACGGCGCCTTCTTCCATGAACGATCTTTGCAGGGGACGCAGGCCGCCGTCGCGGCCTTTGAGGCCTTCTATGGTGGTCAACCGTTTGCCCTGCAGCTGGACGGCCGCCATAAGGCAGGCGTTGACGGCTTTGCCGTCCACGAGCACAAGACAGGCCCCGCACTCACCCTCGCCGCAGCCCTCCTTGGTCCCTTTCAGGCCGAGGTCCTCCCGGATAAAATCGATAAGGGACCTGGAGGAATCCAGGTCCCTTTCAATTTTCTCCCCGTTCACCACGCATTTGAGGGAGAAGCCGGCGTAATTCCCGTTCTTGCTTTTCTTATCCGTCACGCTGTCCCGCCTGAAAATGGAATGCGGCAAAAATTTTTGCCGCGAAAATTTTTAAAAATCAAAACCCATGCCCAACAGGAATTTTACGCCGCTCAGCGTCAGGGTGTCGGCTTCTCCGCTCACGCCGCCGCGGGTAAAGCGCATGGTGTTTATTTCATAACGCAGTTCCGCCACAAGCTGGGTTTTGTCCGCCAGCCGTATCCTCATGCCCACGGGGATGCGGAACATCAGGCCCAGCGCGAATTCCTCCGTAGGTTTGACGAAGGAGCCGTTGGTAAAACCTTTAACATACGGCAGCGTGATGGAATTAAGCGACATTCCAAGGCCCATGCCGAGATACGGGTCCACCCTCTCGCCGGGATGCCTGATGAGCAGATCGCCGCTGATGCCGAAAGTATTGACGGTGGCATAGTCGTTGGTGCCGAAGGTGAATTTAGCCGGGGCGCCGCCGTTCAGCGACCAGGTGGTATCCTGCGCCGCGATATTGCGTTTCTCATATGAGAGCTCCAGGTCCCCGCCGAGGGCCTTATTGCCGAAACCGCCGACACGGAAGGCCAGCGGGCCGAAACCTTCGGTCTTGAGCTTTTCAAATGTCACGCTCCTGTAAGACGCCGGAGCGGCTATCTTTATGCCCAGGTCGTTGGTGAAAGTATTATCCAGCCTGATATTGCCGTTGGAATTGGAAAATTCCAGGTCCATTTTAGGGGACCCGAAGCCCGCGAACACATCAAAGAAACCATATTGATATTTCCCACGCGGCTGGGCGGAGGCGGCCTGCTTGGCGGCCGGCTGCTGATAGACCGGCTGTTCGTAAACGGGCTGCTGGAGCTGAGGCTGGACCTGGGTCTGGACCTGCGGCTGGACCGCCTGCTGCGTGGCCGCGTCGCCCACCCAGTCTTTATCAAGGTTCACCTGGGAAGCGCCGATAGCCTGCGCGGTCTCGGTCTTTATGAGGCGGGCGTTGACTTCTATCTTGCCCGCCTGCATTTCAACCAGCGTGCCGGTGACGATGGCCTGCACGCCCAGGAGCTTTCCCAGCTGTTGGGTCGAAGTGGCGTCCATCACGCCGGTGGACTGAAGTTTAAGCTCGCCCATGACCTTGTCCAGCATACTGCGCTCAACGACTTCAAATTTCTGCTGTTTTATCAGGCGCATGGTGATGCGTTCCGAAACTATCGCTCCGTCCTTCGTCGCGGTCCGTCCGTCCGCGTAGGAGAACGGCAGAATGGCTATCTTTTTATTGGTGAGATTGGCCCCGGCCTCGCTTATTTCCCTGGCTATCTGGTCGTAGCTGTCCTCCGCGAAGGCGGCGCCGAAATTGAAACATAAGGCGCCCAGTATCAGCATCCCGGTTATTTTAAATTTGCGCTTCATTCCATCCTCCTAAAGTTTACGGCACTTCCCGCTCAAATCGTTCGGATCAAGGACACGGCACACAACCTTCAGCCCTCAGCCTTCAGCCTTAAGTCTGCAGCCTGCTGTTCTATCTTTCTAAGTCCGGCCCAGACCTTCTCCGGCAGGATGGGTACGCTTTTCACTCTTACGCCGGAAGCGTTCCTGACCGCGTTGCCTATGGCCGGGGCCACGCCTATTAAAGGGACTTCTCCCAGACCTTTGGCCTTATACGGGCCTTCCGCATAGGGTTTCTCTATAAAAGTTATATCATATTCCGGTTTGTCGGCGGTAGTGGCCAGCACATAATCGGTGAAATTAGGATTAAGCATAATGCCGTTCTTGTACAGAAGGTTCTCGTAAAGGGTCCAGCTCAGGCCCTGCAAGATCCCGCCCTGGGCCTGGCCCTGCGCGAGCTGCGGGTTTATTATCCGGCCCGCGTCGTAGGCCGCGTAGACCTTATGCACTTTGGCCACGCCGGTCTTCAGGTCCACTTCCACCTCCGCGACATCGGCGCAATAGGAATAGGTCACATAAGCGTCGCCCTGGCCGTCTTCCATATTATAGGAGGTGTGAGGCGAGACATACCAGCCCTGTTCCCCCATCTTCATCCGGCGGTTCCAGCACTCCCTGACCGCTTCACCGAACGACACGGAAACTCCGTCTATGGAGAAAACGCCCCGGGCGGCCTTCATGGATCCGGCGGCCCGGGCGCCTTTGGCGAGCAGCAGGTCAAAAGCCGTTTTAAAGATATTGGCGCGCAGCGGAGCGGCGGCCTCTATAATGGCGTTGCCGCTCATCAGCGTGGTGCGGCTGGCCACGGTGGGACCGGAATCCGACACCTTGGAAGTGTCCACTTCCTCCAGTTTTATATTTTCGTAGGGAGCGTTAAGGGTTTCGGCGCAGATCTGGCTGAGCACGGTAAGGGCGCCCTGCCCCATCTCGGTGTTGCCGACATTCACGCCGACGGTGGCGTCCTTGTAAATATTGACATACGCGCCGGCGCGGTCCAGGTAACGGCCTTTGGCGCCCAGCCCCACCCCGTAATACGCCACCGACACTCCAAGCCCCCTTACCTTATCCCCTTCAGCCTTCAGCCTTAAGCCTTCAGCCTTCCTTCTCTCCCAACCCGACTTTCTTTTTACGGTCTCTAAAAGCTCCTCAAGAGCGCAAGGCGCGCTTATAACGGAACCGGTGGCGGTCCTGTCTCCGGCGCGCAGAATATTTCTAAGACGCAGTTCCACGGGATCCAGCTTCAGTTCGCGGGCCAGCTCGTCCACAAGCGATTCCTGCGCGAAACAGATCTGAGGCTGGCCGAAACCGCGGAAAGCGCCGCAGGGCACTTTGTTGGTGGCTACGGCGTACGCTTCTATGCGGATGTTGTCTATCTTATAGGGTCCGGCGGCGTGCACGGCGCCCCGCCACAGGACTATGGGCGAAAGGGTGGAATAAGCGCCGCCGTCCAGGATATATTTGACCGTGCAGCCGGTGATCTTTCCGTCCTTATCTGCCGCATAGGACACCCTGGACCAGGACGGATGGCGTTTGGACATGGAATTGAAATCTTCTTTGCGGTCATAAATAAGTTTGACCGGCCTGCCGACCTTGAGGGCGCAGACGGCCGCGTGCGCCGCCACTAGCGCCGGCACATCTTCCTTGCCGCCGAAACCGCCTCCGGTCACGGTCTGGACCACCTTGACCTTGTGATATCCGAGACCGGCGGCCGCCGCCACCGCGTCCAACACATAAAAAGGGCACTGGGTGGAACTGTGGACTGTCAGGCCGCCGTCCGGTTCCGGCACGGCGACCACGCCCTGGGTTTCCAAATAGGCGTGCACCTGGTAATTCGTCGAGAACTCATCTTCCACCACGGCATAAGCTTCTTCCATGGCTTTGTCCGGGTCGCCTTTCTTGATGACGAACCTGGCGAAAACATTATCTTCCCCGTGTATTTTTACGGCTCCTTTATCCATGGACTTAAGCGGGTCCTCGATAAAAGGAAGCTCTTTATATCTCAGCTCCACAAGGCGCGCGGCGGCGACGGCCGCCTTCCTGGTCTCGGCGACAGCCAGGGCCACGGTCTCTCCCTGGAACCGGGCCGCGGTTTCCGGCAGGAAGGGATAATCGTCCGCCACCAGCGGCCATTTATTCGCGCCTTTCACATCCTTGTGCGTGACCAGCGCCACATAACCGGGTATTTTCCGGGCCCTGGCGTCGGAAACGGAGAGGATCTTTATGCGGGGTTTGGGGCAGCGCACGGCGGCGGCGTAAAGCATACCGGAGAATTCAAGGTCGGCCGCGTAGCCGGCCCGGCCGGTCGCTTTTATCAGCGCGTCCTTGCGCGGCAAGGATCTCCCCACATAAGAAAATTTATCCATAAGAGCGCACTCCGAGTCGCGGCCGGCCGCAGTCCGAATCTTCCGGCTCACAGCTGTCTATAAACTTTTAAGGAGACGGCAAGGCTGCGAGTTCGCGGGCGCCGGGGCATGTGTCTGCCGGGCACGCTATCGTCCACACCGTGGACGCGCTCCCGCTCGGGTTCGGCGCTTACGCAAGCCTCACCCTGCGCGACGGCCCGTCAGCCCCACACCCCGTCGCCCGCTCCAATCTATTCACCTGCCGCACATTTAATACTAACATATCCCCGCCCTCAGTTATGATAAGGCACAATTATCCCACCCGCCGGTTTTCCAATGTTATTTTCATATGCCGCCCGTCGCGCTTATGATGCAGCATGATGATCTGCGCCATCACCGAAACGGCTATTTCGCCAGGCGTCTTGCCGCCCAGATCAAGGCCTATGGGCGAATACACCCGCTTGTCGCTTAGAGGGTAAAGTTTTTTCTTCCCGACAAGACGGAAGATCTCCCGCACCTTCGCGGCGCTGCCTATCATGCCGATATAGGGCGCTTGCGTCCGCATAGCCTCTTCAAGACATTCCCGGTCCAGCGCGTGGCCCCGCGTAACTATGACCACATAGGTGTGCTCGTCGACGCCGGCGCGCGCCACGGCTTCATGCGGCTTTTTAAGCAGCACGGCCGAAGCGCGCGGAAATCTTTCCCTGTTGGCGAATTCCGGCCTGTCGTCGGCGACGGCATACGGATACCCGGCCAGGTCCGCGGCTTCGGCGATCTTCCGCCCCACATGGCCCGCGCCCAGGATCAGGAGCCTGAGGGGATTCTTGTACACATCTATGAATATTTCCGCGCGGCCCATGCAGATCATGCCGGTATTGCCTTCGGGCTTAAGGTCGAAAATAAATTTTCCGCCGGCGCCTTGCTTGATGCAGGCCGCCGCCTGTTTTATGGCGAGGGCTTCCAGCGCCCCCCCTCCGATCGTGCCTTCTATGGAGCCGTCCTCGAACACCAGCATTTTGGCGCCCGCTTCGCGCGGCGTGGAGCCGTCCACGGAGACGACTATCACGAAAGCGGCGTTCTTCCCGCCGTCTATAGCCTCGCCCAGGATCTTAATAAGGTTCTCGGGGCCTTTCATTTATTTCAACACCCACTCGTCCAGCTTTTTACCCGTGCCGTATTCCAGGATCTCGATCGGCGTAGAATCCTTCGCCAGGGTTTTGGCCCACTCGTTCGCCACGATCTTCACCAGTTGTTCCTGCTGGGACCTCGCGAGATTATTAAACCGCTGGTCCACATAAACGCGCAAAGCGTCATCCTTGTAGCCCAGATCGGCCACTCCCATGGCGTTCAGTTCCCGCGAACCTTTTTCCTTTATCGAGCGGATCAACTGTTCCTTAGCGTCGTTAGAAACGGCAACCGCCGGGGCGGGGGCCGCCTCCGGCGCCGGAAGCGCCGCCGGACCGGCGGAAGAAGATCGCCCCGCTATCCTGCCTGCTATGGCAAGCAAAAGAACGACAAAGAGTATTTTCAGCGCCGGCGAGCCCGGCTTCCCCGCTATTCCTGATTCGGTCCTGGCGCCGAGTTTCACATTGCACCTTGGACAGAGGCGCGCATTCTCTTCGGTCTCCGTTGAACACTTGTAACACTTCTTGGTCTTACCCATAACAGCCACCTCATGATGACAGTATCCTATGATCCGGAATCGCGACTATATTATATAAATTATCGGCGCCAAACCCACCGGGCTCAATTATTGAGCCCTTCGTGATTTATTTCCACGATGCGATTTCTGCTACTCCAAAAACGAGTTTACATCTTCTGTTTTACCTTATTTTTGCGATTTCCCAAGACCAAAATGCCTATGGATTTGCGGGCCCATTGCCTCTATTTCCGAGGTCATTCAGCCCTTTGCAGCCATTCGGCAAAACCTTATACTACCATTATGCCTGCGAGACACCACTGTGGGCAAACATAAACTCATAGGAGTTAATAATGAATAAGTCATTTTTGTTCGCAATAGCATCAATAGTAATATTCCCGATTTACGCGCTTTCAGCGCCGGTTGCGCCTGTCGCAGCCGTTGCGCCTGTTGCGCCAGTCGCGGCCGTTGCGCCGGTTGCGCCTGCCGCGGCCGTTGCGGCTATGGGAATGCCGAACGCTTACGAATGTTACCAAGACGGCGCCGGAACTACTGTTACTTGCGGCAGACATGCGACTTATTGCGCGCAGTCCTCCAATGGACAGACTGTAGCCTGCGGCGGCCAGGCGACTTATTGCGTACAGCCCTCCAACGGACAGGCTGTAGTTTGCGGCGGCCGGGCGACTTATTGCGCGCAGCCCTCCAACGGACAAGCTGTAGCCTGCGGCGGCCGGGCGGATTATTGCGTACAGCCCTCCAACGGACAGGCTGTAGTTTGCGGCGGCCGGGCGACTTATTGCGTACAGCCCTCCAACGGACAGGCTGTAGTTTGCGGCGGCCGGGCGGATTATTGCGCACAGTCCTCCGACGGACAGACTGTAGCTTGCTCCAGCTATGCGACTTATTGCGCGCAACCCTCCAACGGGCAGGCTGTAGTTTGCGGCGGCCGGGCGGATTATTGCGCACAGTCCTCCAACGGACAGACGGTAGCTTGCGGCGGCGGGACGAATGATTGTTATCAAAGTTCAAGCGGGCAAGTGGCCTGCGGCGGAAGAAGCGTAAATTTTTAAACGGTTCTGTGCCCCAAAAAGAGCCCCAAAGGCCTATGTTTGTACGGACATTATTCCACCAGAATGGGACCTATATGTCCATGTGCTTCCTGGAAGCGCGCGCTAAACTTACCATGAGGGAGCCGGACTTAACGGAACTTCCTTACAACGACAGTCGCATTAATAAGGAGACTTAAAATGAAGAAAACCATGTTCGCTATCGCAACGGCGCTTGTAGCCGTATCCGGCGCGGCGCGGGCCGAAAACTTTGTGCTGAACACGATCACCGCAAAGGATATACACCCCGCGATCCTTAACAGCGGGTGCGCCGATCCCGCCTCGGCGGTAGAAGTCGAAGTTAAACAGGCATATCTGACCACTCTGGTCGGGGAATGGAGAGGCGGTGTTGAACTTATGGACTGGAAACCGGGCCAGGATGAAACCGTCGTCTTCTCGCTGCTGTGCAAGGAGATCAAACAGTCGGGAGACGGGACCGCCCTGAAAATGGCCAAGGCGGACCTGAAGAAAAGCGTTGCAGGCGTCACCCTCTTGCTGCACAACGCCGACAGGCAGCTGTTGAATTACCACAGTTTCGACCCGGTCGCCTATCACCCGAATATGAGCGCCGACGAAGCCTGGACGAAGAACTACAAAAGCGCGCTCAAAGAACGCGAAGAACTGAAAAGGCAGCTGGCGCGGACCGAAACTTTGCTGGAAGCCGTTAAGGAACGGATCCAATAAAATGCCGTAAAACGGCATTTTATCGTACCCGACACGGGGCTTTATCCATCCCCGTGTCGGAGTTGAAGGCGCGAACACCGCCCATTGGGCGGTGTTCGGCCGTTACAGAAAAAGCCAATAGACCGCCGCGTTGATGATCGTGAGCGGGACGCCGACGCGGGCGAATTCAAAAAAAGTCAGGGTCGCACCGGTTTTTTTCTCGGCGGCCTGGATAATGATGACATTGCTGGCCGCGCCCAGGATGAACAGATTGCCGGCAATGGTGGAACCCGCGGCCAAAGCCATCAGTCCGGGGACCCCGGCGCCCGCACGCAAAAGTGCCGGCAGGTACAGCGCGACCAGCGGCACATTTGAAATCAACTGGCTTACGATCACGCTCACGGCCAGGATCATCGGCGTCGAGGCCAGCCCAAAACCCGTCCGCGCCATACCCCTCTGAAAAAAACCGGTATTCCACACGCTTTTCATAAGGATGAACATGGCCGCGAAAAAAACAAGGGTGCTCCAGTCCGTTTTTTTAAGGAGTTCCAGCCTCCGGGAGCTGAAAAGAAGCGGGGGCAGCATAGCCGCCAGCGCGATATAGGTGAGCTTAAAGTCGGCCGCGGGCGACAGGTAAACCGCCAGGACCTTAACGGTTATCATAACACCCAGGACCGCAAGCGAGGCTCTGGAAAGAAGACCAAGACGACGGTCCTTTATCGGCTCCTGGGAATGCGCCAGCCGACCGGCGGAAAAGTGCGGCCTGTACATGACCTTCAGCAGGAAAAAAGCGGCGAACAGGTTCAGGAGCGTGGGCAGGAAAAGATATTTTAAAAAAGTCAGGAAGGGCGCGGCCACGCCGCCTTTCACGGCCACCAGCAGGTTCTGGGGGTTTCCGATAGGGCTCATCACGCTGCCGATGGTGACGCCGAAAGCCAGCGCAAGCAGCAGGAGTTTGGGGGACATCCCGTGCTTTTTAGCCAGCAGCAGAACCACCGGCGTGCCGATAATGGCCAGAGTATCGTTCATCAGCGCGGCGGAGGCGAAAGCCGAGCCGAAAAGCACAAAAAACACCAACTGGTCCAGCGAGCCCGCCCGCTTGAAGAATGAATATTCCAGGTGCGCCAGATAACCGCTCAGTTCAAGAGCGGCCCCCGTCACGAACATGCCGAATAAAAAAAGCATGACATCCGGGTCCACCGCGCGCAAGGCCTCCGCCGGACTCAGGTCGCCGGACAACACCACAGCGGACGCTCCAGCCGTCATGATCTGCCATATTTGCAGACGGAAATTTCCCACCTGCCTCACGGCAATAAGCAGAAAAATAAGAATAAGAACTATTATGGGGAACATAAATTTTGATACTCCTCCGGAGTATCAAAGTCGCGGATGACGCCGTCGTCGTCCACCGCCAGGTCCAGGACCTTTACGGACGGATGATGCGTGACCCAGTGCAGTCCCTTGTCGTGCGGACCGTCGAAACAGAGCTGAAAATATTTTCGCGGAATAAGGATCGGGTGGCCGCGTTTGTAAAATAGAGGATCTGAGGATCGGAGGGCTGGAGGGCCGGCCGCGCCGGTCCTGACGCATTTGGGGATCACGAGGGATTCTTTATGAGAGCGCCAGAAACCGGCTATCTGTTCATAGGTTTCCGGCTTTATAAGGGGCTGGTCGACCAGGCAGATCATCGCGGCTTCGGCGTCCGGAGCGGCCAGTTCAAGCCCGGCCCGGACCGAAGAGATCTGGCCCAGTTCAGGGGTCTCGTTGAAAGCCACTTTTATTTTTCCCGGCTTCCACGCGGCAAGTACTTCCGCCCGACTCCTGCCAAGCACGACTATCGTTTCTCTCGCCGGGATCGACGCCGCCCCGGCGCAGACCGTTTCAAGGAAAGTTCTCCCGCCATACTCCAGCAGCGCCTTGGTCCGCCCCATCCTGGAGGAACCGCCGCCGGCAAGCACCAGCGCCGTTATCATATTATCCGGCCTTTTCAATCAACCGCCTGGAGAGCCTGTTGGCGCGTTCGGCAAGCTTGAACTCGTCTATGTTGACCAGCCTGCCGTCCCTGACCACGAGCCTGCCGTTCACGATCGTATATTTGGTCCTGTGGCCGGCGCCGCAGAAGAGCAGGGACGCCAGGGGATCGGAGCCTGAACCGGCGAAATCCAGCCCGCTCACATCGAAGATCGCCAGGTCCGCGGCTTTGCCCGGTTCTATGGAGCCTATATCCCGGCGGCCCAGGACTTCGGCGCCGCCGCGGGTGGCTATTTTAAAAACCTCGCGCGCGGGCATGGACCCGGCGCCGGAGCCGACGCGGTGCACCAGCATACATTGCCGCAGTTCGCCCAGCATATCGGAACTGTCGTTGGAGGCGGAGCCGTCCACGGCCAGGCCTACCGGCACTTTATTGTCCAGGAACATCCTCACGGGCGCGATGCCGGAGCCGAGGCGCAGATTGGAAGACGGGCAGTGGGCCACTCCGGTTCCGGTCCGGCCCATTCTTGCCGCCTCTTTCCCGTTAATATAGACGCAGTGCGCGAACCAGGCGTTACCCTCCGAAACCCAGCCCACCGATTCCATATAATCCAGCGGCCGCATTTTAAAAAGTTTCCGGCAGAAAGCCTCTTCATCCTTCGTCTCGGCCAGATGCGTATGCATCCGTACGCCCCATTTTTTCGCCATCTCGGCGGTAAGCTTAAGCAGTTCGGTGGTGACGGAAAAGGGAGAACACGGCGCCAGCGCCAGCCGCGTCATGGGGAATTTGCCGTTATCGCGGAATTTATGCACCAGCCGTTCGCAATCCTTCATGATGTGGTCTTCGCTCTGCACCACCGAATCCGGCGGCAGGCCGCCCTTGGAACGGCCGCGCGACATGGAGCCGCGGGCCGGATGGAAACGGATGCCTATTTCCCGCGCGGCTTCTATCTGCGTATCGATAAAAAGGCCGCTGTTCTTTTTGGGGAAAAGATAAAGATGGTCGGCGCTGGTGGTGCAGCCGGTGAGGAGCAGTTCCCCCAGGCCGGTCTGGGCGCTGGCGTAAACGGCCTCCGGGGAGATATGCCGCCAGATCCCATAAAGGTACACAAGCCAGTCGAAAAGCTTGGCGTCCTGCACGGCCGGCAGATTTCTGGTCAGCGTCTGGTAAAGATGATGATGAGTGTTCACGAAACCGGGCAGGACCACGCAATTTTTCGCGTCTATAATGAGATCGGCCCCGACCTTAAGCCCCTTGCCGATCTTTTTTATCTCCGGCCCCTCTATATAGACTTCGCCGCCTTTTATTTCGCGGCCCTCGCCGTCCATCGTGGCCAGCGCCAGAGCGTTCTTTATCAGTATGGATCTATAGGCCATAAGAACTCCTTATAAAGTGTCGTAAAACGACATTTTACTAAATTGCCTTGTCGATATGGGCAAGTTCCCCAACAAAACTCATGCAAGGCGAAAGTCCCGTCAAAACATTTTTCACCGTCCCAAAAAATCAGTATTACTGATTTTTTGGAGATAGACTGTCCACGGAATTGAGAAAAATTATAGAATCTATATTATCAGGTTCGTTGCCACGGAGACCGCCATGCCCGAAAAATTCAAATTCCTGTCCGACGCCCAGCTTAAAGCGGAAATGGACCGCTGTATTTATTGCGAAGAAAAGCCATGCAAGGCCGCCTGCCCGGCGGACTGCTCCCCCGCCGATTTCATCATGGCGGCGCGCCTGATGGAAAATTCGGACTTCAAACGCGCGGCCAAACTTATAATGGGAAGCAACCCGTTCGGCGGCGTCTGCGGGGCCGTCTGCCCCGATTGTTTCTGCGTAAAAGCCTGCTCCAGGAAACTTTTCGACAACCCGATAAACATCCCGGCCGTCCAGGCCGCCATAATCCGGAAAGCCAAGGAACTGGGCGTAATGGGCGGCTTTAAAAAGGCGAAACCCAACGGCAAAAGAACGGCGGTCATCGGTTCGGGCCCCGCCGGCCTCGCCGCCGCGGCGGTGCTGGCCCAGCTCGGGTACAAAGTGGATGTTTTTGAAAAAGAAAAAAAGGCCGGCGGCGCCTGCAACCTGATACCGGACGCGCGCTTTCCGAAAGAGATCCTGCGCACCGAACTGGAATTTTTAAAAAACCTGGGCGATATTTCCATCCTGACGGGCAGGAAGGTCAAAACCCCGGAAACCCTGTTAAAGACCTACGACGCCGTTATCGCCGCCGCGGGAGTCGACTCGCAGATAAAACTGGGCATCGCAGGCGAAGAACTCGGCGTGGAAGGCGTGGAATACCTGCGTAATTTCAAAAAATACAAGGTCCGGGGACTGTCCGTGGCCGTAATAGGCGGCGGCGCCGTCGCCGCCGACTGCGCCGCGAAGGCGCTGGAGCGGGGCGCCGCCTCAGCCGAGATCTTCACCCGTAAGGACATAGGCGGCATACAACTGCCGGAACACGAACTGCGCGGCATACTCAAAGCCGGGATCAATATAAACGCCCGAAGCCGCATAACGGCGATACACGGAGGCGGGAAAGGGATCGGGATAATCCGCCTCGACGGCAAGGCGAAAGACATCCCCGGCACGGAACAAACGCGGGCGGATATAGGTTTTACGATCCTGGCCATTAAGAACCTCCCGGTCTTGGAAGACCCGAGGCGCAAAGGCGTGTTCCTGGCGGGAGACTGCCGCAACGGCGCGGCCACCGTGGTAGAAAGTTCCGCTTCCGGCAAGAACGCCGCGCTGGCGGCCCACGCTTTCATGCAGGGCGGGAAAAAGCCTTCCATTCCCGACGACCGGAAAAGCACTACGGTGCTGGCGGGCCGCGACCTGCTGCCCGTGGACCTGAGCGTCGACTTTTTCGGCCGCAGGCTCAGTTCCCCCTTTCTCCTCTCGGCCGCCCCCCATACCGACGGCTACGCGCAGGTGAAGGCGGCCTATGAGGCGGGCTGGCCCGGGGTCGTGATGAAAACCGCTTTCGACGGCCTGGCTATTCATATTCCCTCGGAATATATGGTCACCTTCAACGATTCCACCTACGGCAATTCCGACAATGTCTCGGGGCACTCTCTTGACCGCGTATGCCGCGAAGTGGCGAAGCTGGTTAAAGAATATCCCGACCGCCTGACCGCGGCGTCCACCGGCGGCCCCGTGACCGCCAACGACAAGGCCGACCGCAAAACCTGGCAGGCCAATACGCTGAAACTTGAACGGGCCGGGGCCATGGCCGTGGAATATTCGCTCTCCTGCCCGCAGGGCGGGGACGGCACTAAAGGCGACATCGTTTCGCAGGACCCGGAACTCGCGGCCAGGATCATCGGCTGGGTCATGGAAATTTCCGACCCGGAGATCCCCAAGCTCTTCAAACTGACCGGAGCCGTGACCTCCATTTACCAGGTGGTGGACGCTATCCGCAAGGTCTATGAAAAATACCCGCGCAAAAAAGCAGGCATTACGCTGGCCAATTCCTTCCCCGCTCTCGCTTTCCGCAAGGGCAAAGGCCCGTGGGAGGAAGGCATGATCGTGGGAATGAGCGGCGAGGGCGTGGCGCCCATCAGCAACCTGACCATAGCCAAGGCTTCAAAACTTAAGGTCCCGATCTCCGGGAACGGCGGGGCGATGGATTACAAAGCCGCCGCCCGTTTCCTGGCCCTGGGCGCGGGCTCGGTGCAGTTCTGCACGATCGTGATGAAACACGGCTTGGGCGTCATCAACGAACTGAATTGGGGGCTCAGCCATCTGCTGGAGGAAAAAGGCCTCGGATCGGTGGACGAGCTTATCGGGCTGGCCCTGCCGGACCCCGTCACGGACTTCATGAACCTTTCGGCGGTAAAAGGCATCCCGGAAGCCGACGCCGGCCTGTGCCTGCACTGCGGCAACTGCCTGCGCTGCGGCTATCTGGCCGTCAGCCTGGACAAGCGCAAGGTCCCCGTAGTCGACGCCTCCAGGTGCGTCGGCTGCTCGCTTTGCGTCAAAAAATGCTTTTCCGGCGCGCTACGGATGCGCGAACGGAACAAAAGGGAACGGCGGCTCACCCCGGAATGACCGCACCCGCAATATGAAAACGATATTGATCAAGAACGCTCTTATCGCCACGCTGGGCGCCGGCAATAAACTGCTGAAAAATCACGCCATCCTGATCGAAGGCGGCCTTATTAAAAGGATCGGCCCGCAAAAATCCTTCAAGGGGCGCTACTCGAAAGTAATAGACGGTTCCGGGAAGCTGGCCATGCCCGGTTTTATCAACGCGCACATGCACTTCTACAGCACCTTCGCGCGCGGGCTCGGCAAAGCCGGGCCTTCCAGGAACTTCACCGAGGTACTGGAGAACCTCTGGTGGCGCCTGGATAAACGACTTACCAACGCGGATTCCTATTACAGCGCGCTCACGCCGCTGATAGACGCCGTCAGAAAAGGCACTACCACGCTGATAGACCATCACGCCAGCCCCTTCGCCGTGAAAGGTTCGCTTAGGTCCATAGAACGGGCCGTCAGGGAAACCGGGCTCAGGGCCTCGCTCTGCTACGAACTTTCCGACCGGGACGGCAAAGAGCCCGCGCAGGCGGGGCTTGAAGAGAACACGGAATTCATAAAATACGCCTCCGCGCTCCAAGACAACCGCATCAGGGCGATGTTCGGCCTGCACGCCTCGTTCACCGTGACCGACGCCACGATGGAGGAAGCGGCTTACCGCGGCCATACGCTGAAAACCGGCTTTCATATTCACGCCGCCGAATCCCAGGCGGACCAGCTTTATGCCGAAGCGCATTACAGGATGCGCGTTATAGAACGCCTGGAGGGTTTCGGGATCCTGGGGCCGAGGTCCATAGCCGCGCATTGCGTGCATATAAACGAGCGCGAAATGGAGATCCTGGCCCGCACGCACACGGCGGTGGTCCACAACCCCCAGTCGAACGCCAACAACGCGGTGGGCATAGCGGACATAACCGCCATGGCAAAAAAAGGCGTCCTGGTCGGGCTTGGGACCGACGCCATGACGGTCAATATGCTGGAGGAAGTGCGGGCGGCGGTGTGGCTGCAGCACCTGAAACACGACCCCTCGCAGGGCTTCGGGGAAGCCGTTTACGCCCTGCTCGCCAACAACGCGGAGATAGCCTGCCGCCAGTTTAAAAATGTGGGGATCCTTAAGGAAGGCTTCTGCGCCGATCTTATCCTGCTGGACTACCGCCCCCCCACCCCGCTTGAAACGGATAATTTTTACGGCCACCTGGTGTTCGGACTTTCCCAGAGCGCCGTAGACACCACCATAGCCTCGGGCCGGGTCCTGATGGAGAATAAAAAGCTCAAACTTGACCTAGATGAGGAGGAAATCTCCCGCAAATCCTCCGAACTTGCAAAAAAACTCTGGAACAAGTTTTAAACCCATGAAAATAGAACTAAGCGACAAGCTGAAACAATTCAAACCTTTTCTTTTTGAAGAGCTTTACAGAAAAGAACGCGCTGAAAGAGCCAAAGGCAGGAAAATAATAAGCCTGGCGGTAGGGGACCCAGATCTGCCCACCGCGCCGGAGATAGCGGCTTATGCCGCGCGGGAGGTCCGCAAAGCCGCCAATCACAGATATCCGAACACCAAAGGCAATGAAAATCTGAGAAAGGAGATCTGCGCCTGGCACAAAAGGCGCCACGGACTGGACTTTCACTGCGACTACGAGGTTTCCATACTTATAGGCTCCAAGGAAGGCCTCGCCCACCTGCCGTTCACCGTCCTGAACGCCGGAGATTACTGCCTTATCCCGGACCCGACCTATCCGACTTACAAGACCGGCGTGCTGCTTTCAGGCGGGCGCATCCACGATGTCCCTCTGGAGGAGGGTAACGGATTCCTGCCGGACCTCGGCGCCATACCCCGGAAAATAACGGAAAAGGCGAAACTGTTCTTCCTGAATTACCCCAACAACCCCACGGGCGCGGCGGCGTCGTTGGATTTTTACAAGGACCTGATAAAATGGGCCGGGAAGAACGGCGTCATAATAGCGCAGGACGCCGCCTACTGCGAGCTCTATTTCGGCGAACCGGCGCCGAGCATCCTGGAGGCGCCGGGCGCCCGCAAGGTGGCGGTGGAATTTTATTCCGTTTCCAAGACCTATTGCATGGCCGGTTGGCGCATAGGCTGGGTGGTCGGCAACGGCAAATTAGTGCGCGCCCTGAACCAGCTGAAGGAGAACATCGACTCCGGCCCGTTCAACGCGATCCAGAACGCCGCGGCTTTCGCCCTCAGGAACCACGAACGCCTCACGCCGCCGGTAAGGGACCGGTTCAGGAAAAGGGCGGAATTTTTCTGCGACGGACTGGCCGAAAGCGGCTGGAAGTTCACCCGGCCGGGAGGAAGCTGTTTCGTCTGGGCCAGGCCCCCGGCCAGGCGCTCTTCCTTCGACGCCGTCTATTATATGCTGGACAAAATTTCCATACTGACGGCGCCGGGCTCGGGCTTCGGCAAATTCGGGGAAGGCTTCGTCAGGTTCTCGCTTACGGAACCCGACGCCGTGCTCCGGGAAGCGCTGAAAAGGATCCGTTCCCTGGACTGGGGCTATTGAGCCTCTGAAAACTTCACGGAATAATTCCAGCCCCTGATTCCGCCGATGAGAACCATCTTGAACTGCGGAATTCAGGTTAAAAGGTCTGGGTGACCTTGTTCAGGCCTTTGGGGTTGTCGGGGTTCAGGCCTTTGGCAGCTGCCAGATGCAGGGCCGTAAGCTTTATCTCGATGTCGGCCAGCAGGCAATTGAAAGGGAACCTGCCCTTCGCCGGCGCTATCACGCAGTAAGGGGTCTTCCTGTCATTCAAAGCCAGTCTCACCTGTTCCATGTCGTCCGGCAGTTCCTTTGAGGGGCTGAAAAGAAATACGAAATCTTTTGAAGTGTACGCGCCGACCGGGCCGTGCAGGAACTCCGCTGCGGAATAGCCCAAAGCGTGCGCCCTGGCCATCTCCCTGAACTTAAGAGCCGAATCGTCGGCCACGGCGTTGTAGGGCCCTCGGCCTACAAAACCTATAACGCCCGCTTTTCTAAGCTTCGGCCAGAAACCCGCCTTGGACGGATCGAACCCGGAAGCTAGGAACTCCCTGATAAGCGCGATAGTATCGGTAAAATCTTTATCTTTAAAGCAGCCGCTCCAAAGCCTGGCCGTCCACAAAACAGCCCAGAGCTGCAGGATAAAACTCTTGGTCGCCGCCACCGGCACTTCCCTGGAACCGGAAAGCAGGATATGGGAACCGGCCAGGCGGGCCAGCGGGTTGGCTTTCAGGTCGGGCTCGTTGGTGACGGCCACCCCTCTGGCGCCCCAACTTATCAGCTTTTTCAGGGCCGCGACTATATCCGAACTTTTGCCGGACTGTGAAAAAGCCCAGACCGACTGATCCTTGAAACGCAGGGGGACGCGCGCCTCAAAAATGGAATGCGGATGAATGAAATTGGTGATGACGCCGGAATATACTTCCCAGATATACTTGGCAAAAAGCGTGGCGTTCCCCGACGAGCCGCGGCCGACCAGATACACCGCCTTGTCCTTCGATCTTAACGCGGCGGCTCCGAACCCCGGGGCCCGGCGTGAAAAGTCCTCCAGCAGGGAAGGGATCTCCATTATATCTTTGTAGGTCAGCGTATCCTGCGGTTTCATAAATCCTCCGGAAGCAAGCAAATAGAAGGCTGTTTCAGCCTTCAGCCTTCAGCCTTCAGCCTTCCCCCCTCACCCCCTAACCGATTTGCGTTTCAGCGCCCTGAGCGCGCGCATATTATCGTCGATGTCCTTCACATCCATGCCGGTGCGGCCGTAATGGGCGTGTTCGATGGGAGAATCCGGACAGATGTAAGTTCCGCGGCGCACCCCTTTGGAGTCCTTCTCAAGCCCAAGCCAGATAAGCCATGGGTAGAGGTCCTTAAAATCCTTGACTATCAGTTCCGCGCCGCTGCGCAGCACCAGGTTCGGGTCCCCGAAACCGTCCAGGACGGCCGCGGAATGATACCCCGCGTCCTTGGCGGCGGCCACATCCAGGTGCGTGTCACCTATCACAAAAACATCGGCCGGCCTTACCCTGGTCTTCAGAAGCTTCTCCGCGCGCTCCACCGCTTTCATCAGGACCCGGCTCCTTATATGGGAATCGCAGCCATAGCCCCCGAAAGCGAAATATTTGCCCAGGCCGGAGGGTTCGAGCTTTATCAGCGCGCCGCCCTTCAGATTACCCGTCCCCAGCCCGACCAGAACATCCTTTCTTTTTGAAAGCATGACAAGGAGCTTCTCTACGCCGTTAAGCTTGGAATACTTTTTAGCCTTTATGGAGCTCTTGACCTCCCCGGGCAGGAAAGACAGATATTTTATCTCAAGCCGGCGGAACTCCCCGGCGGTCGGTTTTCTTCCGCAGGCGTGCTTGAAAGCGGTGGTAAAATTCTCCTTATCAGTGGCTCCCTGCAAAGAGAATTTGTCGCATACCTTATCCACGCCGCACATTTCCTTTATGGCCTTGTTCACCCCCCTGGCGCCCGCGCCGCCGGCCTTTATAAGCGTGCCGTCGATGTCGAATAATACGATTTTCACTGTAGCTCCTCCAGACTTAATAAAATGTCGTAAAACGACGCTTCGTCAGGGTTTCCCGCAATACGCGATCTCGCCTTTCTTTATGGTCATTTTGTTGAGGTTCGCGCCGAAATAATAGCACAATTCCCTGTAATCCGAAGCGTCAAAAATTGAAATATCGGCCTGCTTGCCCGGCTCTATGGAGCCCAGGCGGCCGCCGGCCCTCAGGGCGCAGGCCCCGTTGATAGTGGCGGCGCAAAGAGCCTCCTCCGGGGTCATCTTCATGTGGGTGCAGGCCGCGGAAAGCACAAGCTGCATATTCCAGCAGGGCGAGGTGCCGGGATTGAAATCGGTGGCCAGGGCCACAGGCACGCCTTCGGCTATAAAAGCGCGGGCGTCGGGGTAGCGGGAAAGTCCGAGGAAGAAATTGGAAACCGGCAGGAGCGTGGCGATGGTCCCCGCGCGGCGCATGGCCCGCAGGTCCCGGAGCTCCGCGTAATCGGCGTGATCCGCGCTCACGGCTCCGGCCCGGGCCCCGGCTATGGAGCCGCCGTAATTGGAGAGCTGCTCGGCGTGGATCTTGGGGATAAGCCCCGCCTCCCCGCAGGCCTTAAGGTAAGACAAACTTTCACCGGGGGTAAAATAACCCCTTTCGCAGAAGATATCGGCGAACAGGGCCAGTTTTTTTGAAACGACTTCGGGGACTATTTCCGAGAGCACGAAACGCAGATATTTTTTCGAGTCGCCCTCGAATTCCGGAGGCACGGCGTGCGCCGACAGAAGCGTGGGCAGCATCTCAAGCCGCGTGCGCCCCGAGGCGGCCTTTACCGCCTTGAGGGTTTTAAACTCCGAGGCTTTGTCCAGGCCGTAGCCGCTTTTCACTTCTATCGTGCCCGTGCCGCATTCAAGGAACCGCTCGGCGCGCTCCACCAGCTGTTCGGCCATTTTTGCCGGAGCCTGGCGGCGGACCGCCCTGACGCTTGAAAGGATCCCTCCGCCTCCGGCCTTGATCTCGGCGTAAGTCGCGCCCTGGGTGCGCAGCGAGAAATCCCCGAGCCGGGGCTCGGCGAAGACCGCGTGGGTATGGCTGTCGACAAAAGCCGGCAGGGCCACGCCGGCCGCCTTCATGGCCCGGGCCTTTTTCGCCAGCGGATGGCGCATCACCTCTTTTTCCGTCCCGGCCGATCTGACGAGGCCGCGCTCGATGAGGACGGCGCCGTCCTTAACAAGGCCGACAAACCCCTGCCCGCGGCCGGAACGCGGCGCGGCGGACCCCTTAAAGGTCAGCAATTGTGTGATGCCGGTCAATAGTAAAGCCATAAATTCCCCGCTCGTTCCGCACGGCGGCAAAAGCCTTCGCTTTTTGCTTTTACCTGAAATTCTCGAACTGAAGGGCCACGCCGAAATCCCCGGCGCGCAGAAGACCCATCACGGTCTGGAGCTCATCCTTGGATTTGGAAGTAACGCGCAGAGTATCCCCCTGTATGGAAACATTGGCCTTCAGCTTATGCTCTTTGATGGACTTCACGATCTCTTTGGCCTTGTCCTGGGGTATGCCCTGCTGCACTTTTACCGCCTGCTTGGCCGTTCCGCCCAGAGCGCTCTCGACCTTCTGCGGTTCGAAGTTCTTCAGCGGAAGGCCGCGTTTTGAAAGCTTCGTAAGGAGCACATCGAAAAGCGCCTTCACTTTATAATCATCGCAGGACTGAAGCAGGATGCTGTTGTTCTTTTTGTCGAACGAGATCTCGGACTTTGAGTCTTTGAAGTCATAACGGTTTATGACCTCCTTCATCGCGATCGCGATAGCCTCGTCCACCACCGTATATTCCACCTTTGAAACCACGTCGAAACTGAAGTCGTTAGCCATATTATTAACCTCCGGTTATTGACACAAAGCCCCAGGCGCCTCCGGGCTATTGCCCTAGGAGCCTGTCCGACATAAGGAATTTTGGCTGCAATCGCCGTTTTTTGCCTGCACCTTTGTTGCGCGAAACTTACAGGTTCATTGGAGCCTGCGCGTTTCGCGCAACTTCGGCTCGGCT
>Ga0172379_10001744_pt1 | contig 41748 bp, 49 predicted proteins | sample GrowelOW334metaG_FD_119756 | JGI IMG/M metagenome (GOLD analysis project Ga0172379, IMG submission 119756) | Groundwater microbial communities from an aquifer near a municipal landfill in Southern Ontario, Canada - Groundwater well OW334 metaG | ecosystem: Environmental > Aquatic > Deep... | reverse complement strand
CGAGGCTCCGACCCGTGGCCGAGCTGTTTGCTCAAAGCGGCGCGAGCGCGGTAATCGGCTCGCACCCGCATGTGGTTTTGGGGCACGAGTACATAGGAGAGACGCTCGTTTACTACTCGCTCGGCAATTTTATTTTTGATCAGTATTGGAACAAGGATGTCCGCAGCGGTTTGGCACTGGTGCTCTCTGTGCCGAAAGAGGGGAGGGTTGTTGCCGAGGAACACCCGGTTGAGATTTTGCGCGATGGCCGAACCTGCCCCGCCGTGCAAGAGAAGGGCTTTTAGTGTAAGGTGTATCTCATTGGAGAGTTGCCGGAGCGGTCGAACGGAGCAACCTGCTAAGTTGTTGAGCCCGAAAGGGTTCCGAGGGTTCGAATCCCTCACTCTCCGCAAGAAGGCAGCATGTGACGGCTCAACTGCAACGTTTTTTGCAGAGTGTGCGAATGCACTCGTTCTGGTTGCCCACCGGCTGCCCAAAAATTTGTAAATTACGAGGGAGAGTGAGGGATTCTGCCCTCACTCTTTTTCTATCTAGGCTCGAGTTCCTTTGGTCCTTGCCATTTGCCACCCATCTTATATCCATCCACTACTTCGTAGACGAAGTCCTTTCGAGTAAGCTCTCTCTTATCCTTTATTGAAAAATCGAAAAGCAACAACGAGGGTACGTCGGGGGTCGGCCTAGGATCATCGAATGGCGGCAGAACAAATTCGAACATTACGGGTGTGCCGTTTTTGAATCTTCGTCTGAACTCCAAAAAATAGGAGTTCGGACCAAGATGACATCGTTTTCCAAGCACCAAGGTCATGTGGTGTTCGCCGATCTCATCTGTGAGAGATTTTTGCCGCAGCTTATCCTTTGCGGACTGGAAAAACTTCTGTGCGATAGGTCGCTTTGGGTTTGGATAGAAAAGAAAGATATACTCGTCTGGTTTTGTAATTACGACCGTCACTTGGATATTCTTCTCTTTGTCAGCGCGATTGCCGCCAGTCCAAGCTAAGAATAGTGATTGTAGTTTCTTCGCATATTCCAAGTCGGTGACCATCATCGACACCAAAGGTATTTGCTCGCTGCTACTTGGCGGAACTGCGTATCCGAATCCACATCCAACCCACTTCTCATTGTCGAGGTCGAAATTCGGAAGTGGGTGGACGAATAAATAGGAATGCCTAAAAGCGATTCGTTCCAAGAAGCTTGTTAATGCAAAAATGCCAAGTCCAAAGAGAAAGCCAATAAGAACTGAGGAGAAGACATAAAGCGCGGAAAGTAGTCCTATCGCGGTGAAAATGTACTTTAAGTATGAAACGGGCTTTCTAAATCTCTCCGGAATAGTAGCGTAAAGCCGCCCTTCATGTCGTTTGAACGTTAGGAACGTTCGTAAGCGATTGAAGAGAAACCGTATCTTTCGTTTTGTTTTGTGTATCCTTCCGCTCAGCATGCGGCCTAATTCTATGCCACTCTCTTGAAACGGTGAAGTGGCCGTCATTTATAGAAAAGAGCCGCGCTTTGCAGGCGGCTCTTTTCGTGTTCAGTCTTCCATCACCCGCGTGTCCTGTATCGCTCTTTGTTAGTAATCCGCGGTTGCCCACGGGCTGCCCACAAGGTGATAAAAGCTGATCATTCTTGAACACCGCTGAGTATAACTGACTACATCACCAGTTGTCGATTTCTTGTTGTATTACTTGGATAATGCGCGCAACCACTTTCTACTGAAGCGTATTGTGGAGCGACGTGAAATTCGCTCCAACCCGGTTCGAATCCCTCACTCTCCGCCATGGCAAAAATCGGATAGAGACTTCTATCCGATTTTTGTTATTAAAAGTGAGGTATCATAGGGGCAAATGCTTTGGTTTTTCTCACTCATTTCATACGTGCTGGTGCAGACACTCGGCCTGGCTATAGCTTTTGCCGCAGCGGGAGTCCTTTTATATATAGTGCTTAGGCGGTTTAACTCCCGCTCCGTGACGCTGCTTTTGTGCGTCGCGTTTCTTGGAGTATCAATTTTCTTTTATGTCCCCAACGGCTTGCCGCGCGGGCTTGAGTACCCGGCGTTTCTTAAGAGCTACGGGCCCGGAGGCTCCCCGGGGCTCCCGTTTGGTAACGTGCTCACATTTTTTCTCCATATCAATCAGTTTGAAAAAGTGGCCGACATCGCGCGCGACCCGAACGACGTGCCGCCGCCGATTGAGCGCACGGTGCCTTCGGTAGTGCCGGTTGAAATCACCGCAAAGGAGGTGATCTCCGAGCTTGCACCCGGTGTGTATCAAAATTTTTGGACATTCGAGGGCAAGGTTCCGGGGCCGTTTTTGCGAGTGAGAGAGGGAGACACAGTTGAGGTTACATTCCACAACGACAAATCAAGTCTCCACCACCATACAATCGACTTCCACGCGGTCATTGGCCCGGGAGGCGGCGCATCGGTTTTGATGGCGGCGCCGGGCGAGACAAAAAAACTCACGTTCAAAGCGCTGCACCCGGGCCTCTTTGTATATCACTGCGCCTCCCCCGAGGTTGCAACGCATATGTCGCACGGGCAGTACGGGCTTATTTTGGTTGAGCCGGAGGAGGGGTTGCCCGAGGTTGAGAAGGAGTTTTATGTGATGCAGGGTGAATTTTATACCACCGGCACACTCGGGCAAAAGGGCCTTCAAGTGTTCGACTCGCACGCGATGCTCGCCGGCACACCACAGTACATCGTGTTCAACGGCCGCGTGGGCGCGCTCACCTCAACGACCACTAACGCGATGCAGGCAAACGTTGGCGAAAAGGTGCGCATCTATTTCGGCAACGGGGGAGTCAACCTTATCTCGAGCTTCCATACCATCGGCGAGATATTTGAGCGCGTGTATGAAGACGCGTCGCTCACGAGCCCGCCGCTCACAGACGTGCAGACCACGCTCGTTGCGGCCGGCGGCGCCACTGTGGTCGAATTTACACCGCTCGTGCCGGGCAACTATATGTTGGTCGACCACGCACTCGCACGCGTTAACCGCGGTGCGTGGGGTATACTGCACGTCGACGGCCCGGAGAACCCCTCGATCTTTAGCGGCGTCTTGCAGCAGATGGAAGGGCATTAATAGCTCGTAGCATGATAGAATAAAAGCTATGGATACAGATATTGATCACGCTCGAAAAGAGGCACTCGCGTTCCTCTTGCGCCATAAGTCCGGTGTGCTTGCCACGGTGTCGCCCGAGGGCAACGTGCACGCCAGCACCATTTATTACATTGCGACCGACGATTTTAATATCTACCTCCTAACCCTCATCGACTCGCGCAAATACCAGGCGCTCTTAGCACATCCGCAGGTTGCGTTTACCGTCTCGACCCCAGAGGTGCCGCAGACGCTCCAGATTGAGGGAGTGGCTATGGATATCTCTCTTTCCGACGAAGCAGCAAAGATAAAAGAAGAGTTGTTTGCCGTGCTCAACTCGAACCCGTGGTTCTACGGGCCGGTTTCTAAATTAGATCCTTCTATGTCGGCTATTGTGTGGATCCGCCCTACCTGGGTGCGCTGGGCAGACTACGCATTTGCCGAAGACGGCGATGCCCATATCTTTAAAGAGATTCCGGTCGGTAACCAGTAACCCGCGTTTCTTTTGTGCGGGCGCGGGAGTGCCTGTATACTTTGTATTATGAAAAACATCATATGGGTCATACTAGGAGTGGTGGCGATCTTCGCCATTTGGGTTTTTAGCAGCTACAACGGCCTCGTCTCCGCAAACGAAGCGGTAGCAAGCCAGTGGGCGCAGGTTGAGTCGCAGTACCAGCGACGTTTCGACCTGATCCCGAACCTCGTTGCTTCGGTGAAGGGGATTATGACCCAAGAGCAGGAGGTGTTTGCATCAATCGCTGATGCGCGCACCAAATACTCGGGCGCCACAACTCCTGATGCAAAGGCGCAGGCGGCAACGCAGGTTGAGTCGGCACTCGGCCGCCTGCTCGTGATCACCGAAAATTATCCGGAGCTCAAGTCGTCTGCAAACGTGCAAGACTTGATGACGAGCCTTGAGGGCACCGAAAACAGGATCAGCGTTGAGCGTAAACGCTACAACGACTTGGTGAGAGACTACAATCTTAAAACTAAGCAGATCCCGAGCTCGATAGCCGCGGCAGTCTTTGGCTTTAAGGAGCACGTCTATTTTGAAGCCGCAGAGGGCACAGAGACGGCACCCGCAGTCGACCTACAGTAGAATGAAAAAAATACTCCTCCTTGCCTTGGCGGTGCTCCTGCTCTCGCCCTCCGCGTTATCCGCATATACAAAACCGGGCAACCCGACCGGTTTTGTAAACGACTACGCAAAACTTTTTTCTGCAGACGAGCGCGCACAACTCGAAGCAAAGCTCTCCGGCTTCAACACCCAAACGGGAAATGAGGTCGCCGTGGTGAGCATCGAGACTCTTGAGGGAGAAGGAATAGAGAATTTTGCCGAAGCACTCTTTCAAGATTGGGGCATCGGCAAAGCGGGCGAGGACAACGGCATCCTCCTGCTTATATCCAAAGGCGACCGGGAGATGCGCATTGAGGTGGGCTACGGCCTTGAGCCGTATATAACTGACATCGAAGCGTCTCATCTTATACAAAACGTACTAACCCCGGCCTTTCGCCAAGAGAAATATTTTGACGGCGTTGATGAGGCGACCGGTCTTATAATGGCAAAACTTGAGGGCAACTATTCTCCTGCGTTTGCCGCGCCCGTGCAAGAGAGTATGCCCGACTACAACAACTATTTTATTTTTGGCATCTTCGGGCTCCTGTTTCTTTCGCGCCTATTTGCCCAGACGCGCTCGTGGTGGCTCGGCGGCGCCATCGGCGCCGCGGCGGCAATCGTGGTGACGTTTTTCTTCGGCTTTGTGGTGGCGGGGCTTATTGCATTTCTGGTGCTGGTGCCGCTCGGTCTTTTTATCGATTTTATTTTCTCGCGCATCGGCCCGGGAGGCGGGCCCGGCGGCTTGCCCGGTATGGGGAGCTGGGGAGGAAGAGGGGGCAGCAGTAGTGGCGGGTTTGGCGGATTTGGCGGCGGCTCCTCCGGCGGCGGCGGCGCCTCAGGCAGGTGGTAGTTGTGTATAATAAAAGATGATTGCTAAATTACTTCTGTATGAAAATCGCCAAAAAAATCGTTCGGTTTTTCGATAAGCTTGAAGACGTTCTCCGTGCCCGCTTAAGCCACCATCCGATCCTGTATGCGTTTATCGGCGGCATCGGCGTTGTCTTGTTCTGGAAAGGTGTGTGGGAGACTGCAGAGCAGTTCCCGGAGCTCTTTGGCGTGTCGTCGATACTGCTCGGCCTGTTCCTCACCTTACCGACGGGTTTGTTTGTCTCGTTCTTCATCGGAGACAACATCATCCTTTCCGGGTATAAACGGGAGAAAAAATTGACCGAGCGAACCGAAAATGAACTGCATGCAGAAAAAGATGCTGTGCAGGAACTCCTGGTACGAATGGCGCGTCTAGAAGCGGGCATTGAAGAAATAGGGAAGCATATCTTGCCGCAAGAAAAATTGTAAGCGGTTATGAGTTTGCAAGGGTGAGGATGTGCACCTCCTTGGCGCCCGCCTCAAGCAGTGCGCGCTTGGTCTCGTGTGCGGTCGCACCTGTTGTTGAAACATCATCAACCACGATGCATATTTTGCCGGCGACTTCGCCGGAATCTCTCGTCTCAATAGCGCCCAGCATATTTTTGAGTCGGCGGTGTTTGGGAAGCCCTTGCTGCGGGATGGTGTTGCGCACGCGCACAAGCGCGTTCGGCGCGTAGGCACACATATTCGGTGCAGCGGTAAGGATCGCCTCGCACAACGCCTCGGTCTGGTTGTATCCGCGCGCCTTTCTCCTTGTATGATGCATCGGTACCGGCACCAGGACCGGTTTTGAAAGCGACTCTTCGGCGATGGCCATAGCTCCTTCTGCTAAAAATGTTCCGGCAAGCCGCAGTGCCTCGCTATTTTTTCTATATTTCAGTTCCCACACGAGCGCGGTAATGCTCGGCTCATGGTAGGGGAGCGTGCCGCTGTGCGTTGCGAGTGATTGCAGTGCTTCGTTTGAGAGTGCTCGAACAATGCGCTCTGTCCTGCGCGGCGGCAGGATAATATCAAAAAAATGTGTACATATGCGTACGATAGTGCGTATCATAAATGGTATACTTACTATGAAATGGCTTTCTCTTTCTCTTCACTTTTCTCAAAAGAAGTAAAAAGTGTACTCGGAGTGGATATCGGGACGTCTGCTATCAAGGTGGTCCAGCTCCGCAAGGAAAAGGGCCGCGTCATCCTCGAAACGTACGGCGCTATATCGCTCGGCCCCTATGCCGGGGTCGAGATCGGCCGCGCCACGTCGCTCCCGGCGGATAAAATCACCGAGGCGCTTAAAGACGTGATCCGCGAGGCGAATGTTACGACAAACGACGCTGCGGTGTCCATACCGTACTCCTCGAGCCTCATTTCGATCATTAAGCTCCCCGCCGCCGTTGAAAAGCAGCTTGCGCAGGTGGTGCCGATCGAAGCGCGCAAGTACATCCCCGTGCCGATCAACGAAGTATTGCTCGACTGGTTTGTGGTCTCGGGCGGAAGCCGTGGCGGTGGAAGCGCCCCCGACAAAATCGATGTGCTCCTGGTGGCGATCCACAACGACACCATCGCGAAGTTTAAGGCTATCACCACTGACGCGGCGCTCAGCGTTTCGTTTTTTGAGATTGAGGTGTTTAGCGCGGTGCGCGCCGCACTCGACCACGGGCTAGCGCCTGTTGCGGTTGTGGACATAGGTGCTGCCACTACTAAATTTTATGTGGTCGAGCGCGGGCTTATCCATGAGAGCCACATTATCAACCACGGCGGGCAAGATTTAACCCTTGCGGCATCAAGAGCGCTCGGGCTTACGGTGATGCAAGCTGAAGAAAAGAAGCGCAAAGTCGGTCTTTCCCGCAGCGACCCGGCGCAGGACCCAAAATTTATACAGTCGCTCGAACTTTCTCTTGAGGGGATAGTCTCGGAAATCTCGCGCACGATGGTTGCCTACGAGCAGCGCTCTAATCAAACACTCTCAACGCTTGTGGCAACCGGTGGAGGAGCCTCGCTTAAGGGCTTTAAAGAGTTTGCCCAGCAAAAAATTGCCGCCGAGATACGCCTTGCCGACCCGTTCAGCAAAACGCAGACGCCGGCATTCCTCGAAGCGATTCTTAAAGAAGCGGGGCCGGAGTTTTCGGTAGCGGTGGGGCTTGCACTGCGACGCTTACAAGAATTGGGCTAGCTCATATCTGTTGATAGAGCAGGGCACGCACGATTTAGCGCGGTATACTTGAAAAGACTATATAGATTATGGATCCTCAGGTCTCAACCTCCTTCATCCCAAAGAAAAATCTGGAAACCGCCGCGGCGCGGCCGACCGGACGCTCAACCGGCCTCTTGCTTTTGCTCGCGACACTCCTTTTTGTTGCCTCACTCGTTGCTGCAGGTTCTGTGTTTGCCTACCAGGGGTTGCTTAAGCAGTCGATTGCAAGCAAGAGCGCTTCGCTTGCGCTCAATGAAAAAGCCTACGATCCGGGCGTGATCCAGGAGCTTATTCGCGTCGATACACGCCTCAACGAAGCGAAGACACTGCTCGACAAGCACGTAGCGCCTTCGGCAATGTTTGCCTTCCTTTCGCAGCAGACGCTCGAAAAAGTTCAGTTCGTGAATTTTGAATATTCTATAAATCCTGACGGATCGTCGAAAATCGGCCTCAACGGTTTGGCCGACAGCTTCTCGACTGTTGCGCTCCAGTCAGACCAGTTTGGCGCGAGTAAAATTCTCAAAGACGTAGTGTTCTCCGGTGTCACGGTGGATGCGGCAACCGGTAAGGTCAGCTTTTCGGTTACAGCAAACGTAGCATCGTCGCTCACACTCTACTCCAACGCGCTCACTACTAACCCGGTAATACCGGTTGAGGGGAACGAATCAACTACAACATCGCCAACACAATAATTTACTATGAGATTCCTTCTTCCACTTATTCTCGCCGCCTCTGCTATAGGGTTGTTTGTCGTGTACACCAACCCCACCTACCAAAACCCGGCGTCAGGCATTAAAGGCCTCCAAAAGCAGGCGCAGGCGTATGATGACGCACTCAATAAATCACAAGAACTCAAGCGCGTGCGCGACCAGCTTCTTTCGAAGTTCAACACCTTCTCTCCTGAGGAGAAAGAAAAAATCCAGGCATTCCTGCCCGACAACGTAGACAACATACGCCTCGTGATAGACATTAACAATGTTGCGGCGCGCCATAACCTTGCGGTGAAGAGCCTTCAGATAGGGAATACGCTGAGCGGTAAAAGCGCGCGCAACACGGCCGCGGTAGGAGCGTCAGGAAGTGCCGTTGGTTCGGTCGATCTTGGGTTTACGGTTTCGTCAGACTACGATCGTTTCCTTGCATTCCTCTCCGACCTCGAACACAGCCTGCGTCTTGTCGATATCGAGAAAATTGGCTTCGCCGCTTCTGCGACGGGAATCAACGATTACTCTCTCACTATCCGTACCTACTGGCTCCACTAAACATATATGATGGATACACTTAAGAAGAATATGCCGATCGTGCTCGGAATACTCGTGGTGATCTTGGGGCTTGTGGTGTACCTCAATTTCTTCTCTGGGAATTCGTCTGAAGCGCTCCTAGCTTCAAGTGCGGATGCGAACTCGCCCGTCTCTCAAGAACTCCTCACTGTTCTTACGAATCTCCACACTATCCGTCTCGATAACTCTATTTTCTCGAGCCCCGCATTCCAATCGCTGACCTCGTTTGGTGTCGAGCTACCTCCTGAAGCTGTCGGCAGGAGAAACCCGTTCTTGCCGATCGGCAGCCAATAAACGCTATGGACCTGCTGAAACTCTTAAGTGACAGCGGCATGGTAGATCAGGCGCTGGTGCCGGAACTACAGGCTGAAGCAGCCAAGGGCGGCGCGGCTCTTGAGGCACTCCTTCAAAAAGAGGGCCTCGCGCTCAAAGACATCCTCCAAAAAAAGGGAGAGTATTACAACCTGCCGACCCACGAGGTGGGTGATACATCGGTACCGTTCGACATTTTGCGCTTCGTGCCGGAAGAATCGGCGCGCCACTATCGTCTCTCTCCTTTGGCGGTGCAGGACGGCGTGCTTGAGGTTGGGGTGACCGACCCGGATAATCTTGAGGCACGCGATGCGCTTACATTCATATCTGCTAAGATCGGGATGCCGTACAAAATATTCATCATCACCGATACTGATTTCGAAAAATTACTTCAGCAATATAAGGGACTCTCCGGCGAAGTGGGGAAGGCCTTAACCGAGCTCGATACCGAGTTTATTATAGAGTCGGAGAAAGCCGAGAAAACCGGCGACAAACGTTCCGTCCTCTCTGAAGAGGAGTTGGTGACCGAAACAGGGGCGGAAGCGATTACTGCAGACGCACCGGTTACTAAAATCGTGGCGACGGTGCTCAGGCATGCCGCAGAGCAGCGCGCGTCCGACATTCATATAGAGCCGATGGTTGATCAGACGCGCGTGCGTTTCCGCATCGACGGCGTGCTTATCACCAACATTACACTGCCGTCCAAAGTACACTCTGCGGTGGTAGCACGCATCAAAGTGCTCTCCAATATGCGCCTCGACGAGAAGCGCAAGCCGCAAGACGGCCGTTTTTCTGCGCGCGTCGGCGGCAACAAAGTAGACTTCCGCGTCTCGACCTTCCCGACCTACTACGGCGAAAAGGTGGTGATGCGTATTTTGGGTGCGTCGGCTAAGGTGCTTAAGCTTGAAGACTTCCATATGTCGGAGAGAAACCTCGGGCTTATCCGTGCGGCGATCAAAAAGCCCTACGGCCTCATCCTTATCTCCGGCCCTACCGGCTCCGGTAAATCAACCACGCTCTACGCGATCCTCAACGAAGTAGATCGTGAGCATAACAATGTACTTTCGCTTGAAGACCCGGTTGAGTATACGATCCCCGGTGTATCTCAGAGCCAAGTGCGCCCTGAAATCGGTTATACGTTTGCCAACGGCTTGCGCACCACACTCCGCCAAGACCCGAACATCATCATGGTGGGCGAGATACGCGACGCCGAAACCGCCAATCTGGCGGTGCAGGCGGCGCTTACCGGCCACCTCGTGCTCTCAACCATCCACACTAATAACTCGATCGGCATCCTGCCGCGCTTGCTCGATATGGGTGTTGAGCCCTATCTCATCCCGCCGGTGCTTATCCTTGGTATGGCGCAGCGTCTCGTGCGCACCTTGTGTCCGGACGGCGGTAAAAAAGTGCCGGTCGACGGCAGTATGGCAGAGATGCTCAAAGATCAGTTCGACGACCTCCCGGCTGAATATAAAAAAGACATTCCTAGTCTTGATGAAGTGTATCGCATCGACCCAAACCCCGATTGCCCCACGGGTACGCGCGGGCGCGTCGGCGTGTATGAAATGTTTGATATGAACATCGAGCTTGAGCGCGCGATTCTTGCCAACAAACCCGAAGATGAATTGTTTTCTATCGTGCGCAAAAACGGAATGATTACGATGAAGGAGGATGCTATTATTAAATCAACGCAGGGGCTGGTGCCGTTTGAAGAAGTGAATACGCTCGGCGGGCAGTTTGATCTCGAAGGAGATGCAACCATTCCGGTTGCGACCTCGGAGTCAAAGGCGCTCACTGAGGAAGGGACGGAAGTGGATGGGGAAGCGGCGCTCAAAGAACCTGAAGCGCCGGCAGCGGCAGAAACCGAACTCAAAATATAATGCCGAACTACAAACAAAAACTCGAAACCATGATTGGGGCGCTCGTTGCGCAGGGCGCTTCAGACCTGCACCTAAGCGTCGGCGCGCAGCCTATGATACGCGTCTCGGGCGTTTTAACGCCGCTCCTCACTGAGGCAGCGCTCACGAAAGAAGATCTGCAGGGGCTCGTTGCGGTACTCCTCATCCCGGAGCTCCTGAAGCGTTTTACCGACACGCAGGAAGTAGATTTTTCATACGCGTTTGGCGACGTGGCGCGTTTTCGCGGCAACAGCTATATCGAGCGCGGCAATATAAGCATTGCACTACGCCTCATCCCGAGAGTCATTAAGACTATTGCCGAACTCAATTTGCCGCCGATGCTTGAGACGTTTGTATCGCACCAGCAAGGGTTCTTCCTTGTGGTGGGGCCGGTCGGGCAAGGTAAGACGACGACACTCGCCGCTTTGATCGAAAAGATAAACAACGAGCGCGCCGAACATATTATTACCATTGAGGACCCGATAGAATATCTGTTCGAAAATAAAAAATCACTCATCAATCAGCGTGAGGTGCGCATCGACACGGCGGATTTCCAAACGGCGCTGCAATCGGTGTTTCGCGAAGATGTCGACGTAGTGATGATAGGGGAGATGCGCACCCCCGAGACGATGGCTACTGCTGTGAGCGCCGCAGAAACCGGCCACCTCGTGCTCTCAACGCTCCACACCAACAACGCGGCGCAAACAATCGACCGCATCATCGACTCTTTCCCCGCGGGGCAACAGGAGCAGATTCGCCTCCAGCTCTCCGGCTCATTGGCGGGCATTTTCTCGCAGCGTCTCATTCCGCGCATCTCCGGAGGGCTCATCCCGGCTTACGAGCTCCTCATCAACAACAGTGCCGTTTCCAACCTTATTCGCGAGAAGAGGACTCACGAGATACAGACCGTGATCGAAACCGGAGCAGAGGAGGGTATGATTGATATGAACCGCTGCCTCGCCAACCTAGTTCGCACCGGAGAGATTACGCCGGAGAGCGCTTACTCGCGTTCATGGAATCCCAAAACGCTGGAGCGATTGCTATAAACAACTGTCATGGAATTTTCATACGAAGCACTTGATCAAAACGGCAAGCCTATCGCGGGCAAGGTAACCGCTGCCACCGAGGACGCGGCTATAGAGTCGCTCCAGCGGCGCGGGTTTGTGATAACGGTGCTCTCCTCTGGGATGCAGAAAGGGCTTATAGGCTCGCTCAACAACATCACTCTTTTTTCCGGAGTCTCAAGCCGCGAGGTAGTGCTCCTCTCGCGCCAGATAGCAACTCTCTTCGAGGCGCAGGTCTCGGCGCTCCGCATCTTTAAACTCCTTTCCGAGCAGGCCGACAAGCCTTTTATGCGCGGCGTGCTTTCTGAAATCAGCGACGATCTCCAAAATGGCAGCTCCATTTCAAAAGCGCTCGCGAAACATCCGAAGGTGTTTTCTGATTTTTACGTCAACATGATTCGCTCCGGCGAGGAGTCCGGCAAACTCGATGAAACGTTTCTCTACCTGGCGGATTACATCGACCGCTCCTACGAACTCTCCTCAAAAGCGCGCAACGCGCTCGTATACCCGGGTTTCATTATGCTCACATTTTTTGGCGTGATGATCCTTATGCTTACCGTGGTGATTCCAAAAATCGGCGCTATTATCGCCGAGTCCGGACAGGAGCTCCCGTTTGCAACCAAAGTGGTGCTCGGGATCAGCAATTTCTTTCTCGATTACGGCATCTTTCTTGCGGTGGCTGCAATCGTAGGTGCGTTCGTTGTGTACCGATTTGCGCAGACCCCGGCCGGCCGCGTGGCAGTGAGCCGCTTTGAGCTCTCACTCCCTATTATCGGCAAGCTGTATCAAAAACTCTATCTTTCGCGCATCTCCGACAATATGCACGTGATGCTCTCCTCCGGTATCTCTGCGGTTCGTGCGCTCGAGATCACCGCTTCGGTAGTGGGGAACAGCGTCTACCAAGAGGTTTTACGCGAAGCGACCGAAGGGGTGAAAGCAGGTGCTCCTATGTCGCAGATATTCGCCAAGCACCCGACCGACATCCCTGCCATTATGGTGCAAATGCTTCAAATCGGCGAAGAAACGGGAGAAGTCGGTAGCATCCTCGACCGTTTGGCCAAATTCTACAATCGCGAGGTGAACGCCGCAGTTGACACCCTTGTTTCCCTCATCGAACCGGTACTTATCATAAGCTTGGCACTCGGCATCGGCTTCCTCCTTGCTGCAGTGCTCCTCCCGATCTACAACACTGCCGGGAGTATCTAGCGAGGGCCAAAAAATACTTATCCACACAGGGGATATGATACCGTAAAGGTGCGGGTATAATTTGTACAGCGTCTACTAGAAAATAGTCTGACTGCGACTTCTGTTTTTTAGCACTTATTAGTAGTTTGGGATTACACATATATATGCAGAAATTTGTTAACCGCGGCCATATGAACCTGCAGAAAGGCTTCACCCTCATCGAGCTCTTGGTGGTTATTGCTATCATCGGTATCTTGGCCGGCATCGTGCTCGCATCTCTCGGTTCCGCGCGCAGCAAGGGTGGCGATGCTGCAGTGCAGGGCGACCTCGTTGCTATCCGCGCGCAGGCAGAATTATACTCTTCAAACAACAGCAATTCGTACGGTACTCAGGCAACCACCACAAGCTGCACCTCCGGTACCGGTATGTTCAGCGACCCTACCATTAGGAGTGCGATTGCAGGAGCTATATCCGCAGGCGGCGGAGCGGCAGCTTGCGCGGCAGGCACCAACTACTGGGTAGTTGCGGCACAGCTCAAATCGGACAGCACTAACGCATGGTGTGTCTCAAGCTCAGGCAGCTCCACGCAGATCACTTACGGTGCAGGTCTCAGCGGCGTAAACTCTTGCCTCTAGAAGCAAAATTATCTTAAAAACAAAATCCCCAGCGATGTGCTGGGGATTTTGTTTTGCCTGTATACTTAGCACATATTCCTTTATTTGTTTCCGTCTTAGTTTTTTATGAATACATATCGCGGTTTCACCCTCATCGAGCTATTGGTGGTTATCGCCATCATAGGCCTTTTGGTCGGCATCATCGTCCCAAACCTCGGGTCCGCTAAAGCGTCGAGTCGCGACGCGCGGCGCGTGAGCGATATTAAAAATATCCAGCTTGCGCTCGCGCTCTACTACAACGATAACCTCCACTACCCGTGCTCATTGCGGGGGACCGGCACTATCGGTTCTTGCGCCCCGGATTTTTTGCCGTATGTGCCCTCTCTGCCTAAGGACCCGTCCACTAACAACGATTACATCTATTCCTCGCAGCAAACAACCTCTGCAACCGATAACCTCAATTGCAACAACAAGAGCGTTGTCTACTACCATCTCGGCGCCATTATGGAGACCAATGGTCTTATGAATCAGGATGATGACAAAACAGTCGCAGACCAAACCGGCTACGCATGCAGTGCGAGCAACGGCGGCGCGCGCTTCGACGGCAATGCGGCAAGCTGCGTCGGCTCAACGGCAGCAGGAACGGATGATTGCTTTGACGTAGTGCCCAACTAATCTCAGATGTCCCTCTTGGCAAAATTATGGAAGGATATTTGTTGACCGCGGCCGCGGCGGTATTTGGGGCCATTGTAGGGAGCTTTATCAACGCACTCTCATATCGCTTTAATACCGGGCGAGGTATGGGCGGCCGCTCCTACTGCGATACGTGCGGACACACACTCTCGCCGCTCGACCTTGTACCCGTATTTTCGTTCCTATTTTTGAGGGGCAGATGTCGCTACTGCAGTGCTAAAATTTCGATCCAAAATCCGCTTGTAGAAATTACTGCAGCGACGCTCTCGGCACTCATCTACGCGTCGCAGCCTTCGCTTGCGGCGTATGCCTTTTGGTTTTTTGTGTGGGCGGTTTTTCTGTTTGTAGTGGTTTATGACCTGCGCCACACCATCATTCCGTGGAGCTGCTCGGCACTATTGGGAGCATTAGCGCTTGCATCTTTATGTATAAATCTAGAAACCTTTACTCTCACAATACCCGCACTCTCTGCCTTGCTTGCCGGCCCGCTTGTAGCATTGCCGCTATTTCTCCTTTCGCTTGTATCTGGCGGCCGCTGGATGGGGTGGGGGGACAGCGGGTTAGAGCTTTCGATCGGCTGGATTCTCGGGCTCTCAGTGGGAGTTACGGCGCTTATGTTTGCATTTTGGAGCGGCGCGATCGTTGGAGTGGGGTTATTGTTGTTCTCTCGTGTTCGGTGGCAAAGGCACTCGCCGCGGCTTACAATGGTAAGTGAGATTCCGTTCGCACCTTTTTTGGTGTTCGGGATGTTCCTCGCGTATTTCTTTCATGTTGATTTCTTCTCAATGGTTTCGATTTTTTAAGCCGGGCCTTCGCCACGCCGAAGCGAGGCTACGGCCTCGTAAAGGCGGATTTACCTTGGTGGAGCTCTTAGTAGTGATCAGCATTATGCTCATACTCACGAGCATTTTCCTCTTGCGCCAACAGCGCTTCAACAGCTCAACACTCTTGCGCAGCCTCGCCTACAGCGTGGCGCTCTCGGTCAGACAGGCGCAAGTGTACGGCACTTCAATCCGCGAGAGTTCGGTGGGAGCGTTTGATACCAACGCATCCGCTCGAGCCTATGGCGTCTACTTCACCTCAGGAAGCAGCAATAGTTACATCCTTTTTGCCGACACCAACAGTGATGGGCAGTACACCGTAGGGGAGAGCGTGCAGGCGTTTTCAATAAGCTCCGGCTATTCGATAAGCAAATTTTGCGCCACTATCTCAGGCGGAGCAGAGCGCTGTTATATCGCTGACGACCCCGGCAACAGTACGATCACCAACTTCACCGTTATCTTTAAACGCCCCAACCCCGACTCCTGTTTTGCTACGAGTGTGAGCGCCAACGCGTGCCAGACTGGCGCTACTCCGTCGGAAACTTATGCAAGCGGGTATGTGCAGCTCAAAAGCGGGACAGACACCAGGAGCGTCAGTATGACGCTCTCGGGGCAGATCTCGGTTGGGGCACAAGGATCATAGTTCGATATGACTCACTACAAGTAATATGAAACGAGGATTTACACTTATTGAGCTTATGGTTTCGGTCGCGATATTTGCGATCGTGATGGTTATTTCGCTCGGTGCACTCCTTTCGATCTCGGCTGCCGACCGCAAAGCAGAGACGATTGCTTCGGTGATGAATAACCTTAACTTTGCGGTCGAGAGTATGACCCGCACCATCCGCACCGGTTTCGACTACCATTGTGGCACTGTGTCGGGCGGGGACTGCACGTCAGGCGGCACGCTGTTTAAGTTTACGTCGCAAGGCAGTGCCGAAACTGTGTATGCGTTCGACAGCAGCTCGCTGTGTCAGCAAACAGGTACCGTCCAAGGGTGTATCGTGCGCTCAACCGACGGCGGAGCAACCTACGCCCCTATCACTGCCCCTGAAGTGATAGTCTCTAATGTTTCAACCGGCGGCAGCGGCCTCACATTTTATCTGCGCGGCTCAGACTTGGGCTCAACAGGAGACAACGATCAGCCGAATGTCGTCATCACGGTCACTGGCTACGTACAGATAACACCGACACAAAAAACACCTTTCTATATCCAAACATCGGTAACCCAACGACTCTATGATCGTTAAAAAACACACATTACGAGGGCCCGTCTCGACTCGACGTCTTCGCCGAGGCGGATTTACGCTCATCGAAACGCTCGTTGCAGTGATGATTTTAGCTTCGGCTGTTGTAGGGCCGCTCTCGATAGCCTCAAGGAGCCTTAGCAACTCGCTTGTCGCTAAAGACCAGATCAGCGCGTTCTTTTTGGCACAGGATGCCGTTGAGTATGTGCGCTTTGTGCGCGACAGCAATCGTCTCAAAGGGGCCGATTGGCTTTTGGGCACGGGCGGGTCAAGTGCGGGCATTGACCTCTCGCCGTGTGCTACTGCGGGAGGCTGCTATGTTGACTCAACTATGGCGGTGGTCGGCACCGGAGACGTGCCGACCGCATGCGATACGACCAACGGTTGTCCGACCCTGTACTACGACAGCGGCAACTCGCGCTTTACGTACGTTTCTTCTGGTACCGATATCTCCGCATCACTTTTTACTAGGACGATTCTTCTTACCGACATAAGCACCACCGAGCAAAAACTTACCGTAACGGTCAGCTGGTCGGATGTGGGCAATGTCACGCGTAGCGTGATGGTCTACGAAAATATCTTCAAATGGCAATAGAATCTATAAAAAATAACAGGCCCGTTTCGACTCGACGTCTTCGCCGAGGCGGATTTACCATTTTCTTTGCGGTTTTGGTGGCGGCGCTCGCGCTTTCGGTGGGGCTCGTGATCTACGACCTCCTTTTGCGCAGCCTCTCCCTTTCTCAAATGGCGACGCAGTCGCAATACGCGGTGTACGCGGCGGACACCGGGGCCGAGTGCGCGCTTTACTGGGATTTAAAATATACCGATCTTGTCTCGGGCGATGCAGACCAAAGTGCGTTTGCTACCTCAAGCGATTATACGAGCGGCGGCACGGGCGCAGGGAACGATGTGGTATGCAACAGTCAAAATATCACCACCGCAAGCGCGATTAGCGGCTTCTCAAACACCCCAAACACCTCAAACAGCGGATGGTATGTTGTAGCACCCGATGCCACCACCGCTACCACTACGTTCTGGATCTCGATGGGCACCACCGCCGCCGCACCATGCGCTAAAGTCGAGGTAGGGAAGAAAGGCGTCGTGTCGCAAACAACCATTGTCTCTCACGGCTACAATACGTGCAGCGCTGCGGGGACGCTCCGGCTCGAGCGATCGATCCAAGTGAGCTACTAGCCGCGTGCATTTTGCCTATAAGGGCCTTACTATTGAGCAATGGCCAGCAAGGAAATTACCGAGCGTTACCAAAAGCTTTTGCTCGAGATCAACCGCCACCGACGTCTCTACTACGTGCTTGATGCGCCGGAAATATCAGACAGCGCCTATGATGAGCTTGAGCAGGAACTCCTGCGCATTGAGGAGCAGTACCCAGAGCTCATCGCGCCGGACTCTCCCTCGCACCGTGTAGGAGGGGAGGTGTTGCCTCATTTCATCAAAGTGCCCCACGAGGTGGCACAATGGTCGTTTAACGATGCGTTTAGCGAGGAGGATATTCGCGATTTCGATGCGCGTGTGAAGCGTATGCTCCGCGATACATACACCGACCTGCCTCAGACGCTCCGGTATGATTGCGAGCTCAAGATAGACGGACTTAAAGTCGTCCTGACCTACCAAAAGGGCATACTCACCACGGCGGCAACTCGCGGCGACGGTGTGGTAGGCGAGGATGTGACCCACAACGTGCGCACGATAAAATCTATACCGCTCGCGCTCTCGCGCCCCCTCGATCTAATAGTCGAGGGGGAAATTTGGATGAGCGAAAAAGTGCTGGAGGAGATAAATAAGGAACGTGTAGAAAAAGGAGAGCAGCCGTTTGCTAACCCGCGCAACGCCGCTGCAGGTTCGATCCGCCAACTCGATCCGAAAGTCGCCGCGTCGCGCAAACTTGACTCTTTTATGTATGACGTCGCAAAAAGCTCCGAAGAAATTCCGCCTACGCAGTCTGAAGAGCTCGTCTATCTGCGGGAGCTTGGCTTTAAAGTTGAGCCGCATGCAGAAGTGGTTGAGTCGGCCGATGGCATAATCAAATATTGGAATGAATGGAAGAGAAAAAACAAGAGCCAAGGCTACTGGATAGACGGGGCCGTCATCAAGGTAAACGAGCGCAGGTACCAAGAGGCGCTTGGCTACACCGGCAAGGCGCCGCGTTTTGGCATTGCATTTAAATTTCCTGCAGAGCAGGTAACAACCGTGGTCGAGGACATTGTGCTTCAGGTAGGGCGCACCGGAGTCCTCACTCCGGTAGCACACTTGCGGCCTGTGCTGGTTGCAGGATCTGTTGTATCGCGTGCAACGCTCCATAACGAAGACGAGATCAGGCGTCTTGATGTGCGCTTGGGCGACACGGTGGTCTTGCAGAAGGCGGGTGATGTGATCCCCGACGTGGTGCGGGTGCTGCCGGAGCTTCGCGTGGGCAAAGAAAAGAAATTTGTCTGGCCTAAAAAAGTTGAGGAGTGCGGCGGCGACGGCTCGATTGAGCGCACCCCGGGTGAGGCGGCGTGGCGCTGTCGCGACCTCAACTCGTTTTCGGTGGCACGCAGGAAGTTTAGACATTTTGCAAGTCGCGGAGCTTTAAATATCGAAGGCCTCGGCGAGAGCACTGTCGACGCGCTTCTTGAAAGCGGGTTAGTTGCAAGCTTCGATGACTTTTTTACGCTCAAAGAGGGCGATGTATTGGCACTCGAGGGTTTTGCCGAAGTGTCGGCAAAGAAACTTGTGGTATCGATCCAAAAAAGTGCGGCTTCAGTGCCGCTCGCGCGGCTCATAGCCGGCCTCTCTATCCCGCACGTGGGAGAAGAAACAGCATTTTTGTTGGCAAAGCATTATCGAACACTCGACGACCTGGCGAAAGCGCAGGCAGAAGAAATTGCTGATATTAAAGGTGTGGGCGAGGTGATGGGTCGTGCAATTGCTGTGTGGTTTAAGGTAAACGAAAATAAAAAGATGCTCGCGCGGCTGAGGAAGGTGATAAAAATAGTGAACCCGGAGTACCGCGAAAATTTTGAGAGCTTGCCGCTCGCGGGTAAAACGTTTGTGCTCACCGGAACGCTCTCAACCCTTTCGCGCGACGAAGCAAAAGAAAAACTGCGCCAGCTTGGCGCCGACGTGTCGTCATCCGTATCAAAAAATACCTTTGCCGTGGTGGCAGGGGAGGAGGCCGGCACAAAATTGGATAAAGCAAAAGAAGTAGGGGTAAAAATTATAAATGAAGAGGAGTTTGAGGAGCTCTTACGAAAGTTTGCCGCCTAGTGTAGTATGCTTCTAATATGATTTCCAAAGACGATGTTAAAAACCTTGCCGAGCTCGCCAGGCTTAAACTCAAAGACGGCGAAATAGAATCTCTCCAAAAAGATATCTCCAATATCTTGGGCTACGTGGGCCAAATAAGCTCCTTCTCTGCCGCAAATAAGGGGGAGGAAAAACCGACGCTCCGCAACGTGCTGCGGGAGGATGCACCTCGGGCAGATAATGACCCTATGGCAAATAAACAGGAAGTGCTGCTCCAGGCGCTCCCTCGCCGCGAAGGCAACTACAACGTGGTGCGCAAGATAATCCAGAAGGACTAACAGTATGGACGACCTAGCTTTACTTTCAATCGCTGAAGCCTCCAAAAAACTCGCCTTGGGCGAGATTACTTCGGTTGATCTCGTGCGCGCCGTAAAAGCACGCATCGATGCAAAAAACGGCGACCTCAATATTTATCTTGAGGTATTTGACGATATCGAAGAGCAGGCTCGCCTGGCCGACGCGCGCCGCGCAAAAGGCGAGAAGCACCCGCTGCTCGGTATCCCGCTCGCGATAAAAGATAATATTTTGATCGAAGGCAGGCGCGCGTCGGCAGCATCAAAAATTCTCGGCAATTACACTGCCGGCTATGACGCTACGGTAATCAAGAAGCTCAAAGAAGCCGGAGCAATTTTTATCGGTCGCGCCAATATGGACGAGTTTGCTATGGGCGGCTCGACCGAAAATTCGGCATTTGGCCCCACAAAAAATCCTATAGATGAATCTCGTGTACCCGGCGGCTCATCCGGCGGCTCTGCCGCAGCAGTGGCTGCTCATATGGCGCAGGCGGCACTCGGCAGCGACACCGGCGGCTCCATCCGCGAGCCGGCGAGCTTTTGCGGCTTGGTCGGGCTCAAACCGACCTACGGCAGCGTTTCGCGCTCGGGGCTTATGGCGCTCGGCAGCTCGCTCGACCAAATTGGGCCGCTCACGCACACGGTTGAGGACGCGGAAATCATTTTTAATACGATACGAGGAATGGACGCACTCGACAGCACCTCTGCTCCTACCGATCTCTATCCCAAAAAACAATCGACAAAAAAGATAGGCGTCCCGCGGCATCTGTTTGTTGAGGGAGTAGACTCCGATGTGCTCCAAAAATTTAATGCATCGCTCGAAAAACTAAAGGCTCAAGGCTACGAGCTCGTCGACATCGAACTCCCCTCGGCGCCGCTCGCGCTTGCGATGTACTACATCATTATGCCGGCAGAAGCCTCGAGCAATTTGGCACGCTTCGACGGCGTGCGCTATGGCGAGGCCCTAGTGGGCGACTCGCTGTTTGACGACTACGCTATAACAAAAGGTGAGGGGTTTGGCCCCGAGGTGCGCCGGCGCATTATGCTTGGCACCTACGTGCTCTCGGCCGGCTACTACGACGCCTACTACGGCAAAGCGACGCTCGCGCGCGAGAAGCTCGCCAAGGAATTTGCCGACGCTCTTGCGGATGTCGATGTGATAGCAACACCGACGGCCCCAACTCCGGCTACTAAGCTCGGGGAGAAATCAGATCCGCTCTCGATGTATCTTTTGGACGTATTTACCGTCACGGCAAACCTCACCGGCAACCCGGCGATCTCCGTCCCTATGGGCACCGTGGCGCGCGAGGGGAAGGAACTCCCGGTGGGCATTCAATTTACCTCAGCGCACGGCGACGAGGCGTCGCTCTTTACTGTCGGCAAGCTTCTCGCGTAAACAAATTTTTCTGTCGTACAATTAAGTCATGTGGTCCGTCCATTTTTTAAATGTTGAGTATCTGCTCCTTAAACTCAATGATCTTTTTGTAAATCTTTTTGCGTATATAACCGGCACGCCGGTTGAGACAGTGCAAAACGAAGGCGTTGCCTCCACAGAGGTTGCCTCGCACGTTGCGAGCAATATTTCATTTGCGGTAGGGCAAATCGCGCTCCTCGGTATGGCTGCAGCGCTCGTGCTGCTTGCACTCGCCGTGTACATCCGCATAAAACTTGAGGTGATGGAGCACGAGGGTTTTCACGCGCGTGAAGCAAAGTATCATACGCACGAAGCGCACGAAGCGCACGAAGCGCACGAGGTACACGGGGAGGCTGCACATGAGGCTCCGGCAAAAAATGCCCGATGGGAGGAGGTGACGCGGCTGGCATACAGCACGCACGAGAGCGACTGGCGCCGCGCCATTATGGAGGCGGACATAATGCTTGGTGCCGCCCTTGATGCTCAAGGCTATCGCGGTAACACCGTGGGGGAGAAGCTCAAAGATGCAAACCCGCTTCAGATGACGACCCTCGACATCGCTTGGGCTGCGCACAAGGTGCGCAACGACATCGCACACGGGGGAGAAGACTACCACCTCTCAGAGTGGGAGACCAAAGGCACTATCGACTTCTACCGCCGCGTCTTCGAGGAACTCGGATTTATTTAATACAAACACAAAACAGCCCACTAAAAAGTGGGCTGTTTTGTTTGAATCTGGTTGCGGGGCCGGGACTTGCACCCGGGTCCCAAGGTTATGAGCCTTGTGAGGTACTACTCCTCCACCCCGCTGTAGTATGAAGCCATCAGTATAGCAGAAAAGTGCTACAATACAAACGGGTTATTTATATATAGTAAAGCGGATATGCACCAAGTATTTTCTATCGAAGAGTCGCTCAAGTTCGGCTGGCAGAAGACCAAAACGCACAGCACAATCCTGTTTCAGGTTTTGCTCACGATTTTTGCACTTAATGTGGTGTTTCAAATCGTCGACAAGGTGCTCCAAGATACTGCGATGGGGTTCCTTGCATCGGTGATACTCAGTGTTGCAAGCGTCGTGATCAACATCGGCTTTATGATCATTGCGCTTAAGATAGCGCGCGGGGAAGAGGCGGTATACAAAGACATCATACCTCCGGCACAATTGGTGTGGAGCGTTTTTATCGCATCGTTTTTGGTGGGTATACTCGTTTTGGTCGGTCTCGTCTTCCTCATCGTCCCGGGAGTCTACTTTGCACTCCGATTTTCTATGGCCTCGTATGCTGTTATCGACGGCGCCCGCGTGCTCGAGAGTTTTAAGAAAAGCACCGAGTTGACCGAGGGCTACAAGTGGCAGCTTCTCGGGCTATTTTTGGTCTTTCTCCTTATCAACATTATCGGCGCGATCCCGTTTGGGCTTGGGCTCCTGGTGACGATCCCGGTTACGATGATCGCCTCCGCTCATGTGTACCAGTCGCTCAAAAACCGCCCGAGGGAAGCGCTTGCCGCTCACTCGCACGAAGGCCACGAGCGTCACGACCATTCAGGCCACGACCACGCGTAACCGTTGAAGAGACGGCCCAAAAATGATACCTTGAGCAGACGTCGGTATAGCTCAGGTAGTTAGAGCATGGCACTCATAAAGCCAAGGTCGAAGGTGCAAGTCCTTCTACCGACACTAGGTTTCATTTAAGCCGATTTTCGGCTAGAATGGCCTGTGTCCGCATAGGATTATGCGGGGGTAGCTCAACTGGTTAGAGCGCCGCCCTGTCACGGCGGAGGTTGCGGGTTCAAGTCCCGTCTCTCGCGCAAGGTCCGATATAGTCGCCGTTGTAGCTCAGCTGGTAGAGCAACGCCATGGTAAGGCGTAGGTCGCCGGTTCAATCCCGGCCAACGGCTCCAGTCTCATCCCAACCCCAATTGGGAGGGATGTGCCAGCGTAGCTCAGTTGGTAGAGCATCTCACTCGTAACGAGAAGGTCGCCGGTTCAATCCCGGCCGCTGGCTCCAACTTTTGTGCAAAGAAAAACCGCGGGCCCTTTTGTGGGGCACGCGGTTTGTGCGTCAGTGTTTGAGCATCTTGAGCATTTCGAGATGGCTCTCGAGAAAGTACGGCAGTTGCCCCAGGTCGTTGATGGGGAAGCACCTGGTTTCATGCCGCTCATGCTCCTTGTCGCAGGTGGTGACGCTCTGGTCGATGTACGGCGCCAGGAGCTCTTTCGGCACCCCGGCGCCGAAAAGGTACTGCATAAACGTAACGCCGTGGCGCGTGCGCGGCGTCTGGCTTAGAAGCACGAGTTTCTGATTGTCGAGGCAGATGCCCGTCTCCTCAAAAAACTCACGCCTCGCGGCCTCCTCGGGAGTCTCTCCACTTTGGATTCTCCCGCCCGGGATCTTCCAGAACAGAGGGTCAGGTTTGCTCAACTGGCGCACGAGAGGGACCAACCCTTCGCTCATAGCAACCACAAGCGCGGTACCGTCGCTTACGGTCATTCTTTCGCTCCTATATTCGTTTATGAAAGCTCAAAGACTTTCTGCGCGCACTGTACCACATTTTTATAGATATGCAATATATGCTACGATACTCAATATAATATATGCGTTCGCCTGAAGAAATAGCACTGCGCGTCAAAGAAATAGAGTCTGCTATGGAGGCGGCGGATTTTTGGAGCAACCCTGCGCAGGCACAAGCGCTCATCAAAGAGCTCCAGGATCTTAAACTTGAGGCCGAGGGAGGCAGCGCCTACGACCGCGGCAGCGCCATTATGACTATAGTTGCAGGAGCCGGAGGAGATGATGCCGAAGATTTTGCGCATATGTTGTTTGAGATGTACCGCAAATTTTCGGAGGCACGCGGCTTCGGGTGGCGCATCCTCCACCAAAACGAAAACGATCACGGCGGCTTCCGCAATATATCAATCGAGATAGAGGGGAACCCTTCGACCAAACGCTCAGGGCAGGGAGTATACGGTACGCTCAAAAATGAATACGGTGTACACCGGCTCGTGCGCATCTCGCCGTTTAACGCCAACCAAAAGCGCCAAACCTCGTTTGTGCTCGTTGAGGTGCTGCCGGTGATAGAAAAGGTGGCCGATTTTGAAATCTCCGAAAAGGATTTGGAGTACAGCTTTGCCAAATCGAGCGGCCCTGGCGGGCAAAACGTCAATAAGCGCGAGACGGCGGTGCGCGTGGTGCACACGCCAACCGGCATCTCCGCCCACGTCGACGGCGAGCGCAATCAAAACGCTAATAAAGAAAAAGCGGTCGCCATTGTTACCGCAAAACTCATTCGCCAAATGGAGGCCGAGCGCAAAGAAAAAATAGAAGAACTCTCGGCAGGGAGCGGCAATAAAATCGAGTGGGGAAGCCAGATCCGCTCCTATGTGCTCCATCCCTACAAACTCGTTAAAGATCATCGCACGGGTGTGGAGGTGCACGATGCCGAGGGAGTACTTGATGGCAATATCGAGCCTTTTTTAGTACAATAAGCAGGTTGTGATCTATATTCGAGTAAAGCGAGAGAAACAAAGCTATTTGTTTCCGAGCGTCGCAGAATATATAACATTCCTATGATCTATTTCGATCGAGTAACTAAAGTATATGCCGACGATTCCGTGGCTCTCGATGAAGTGAGCTTTTCGGTTGAGCCCGGCGAGTTTATCTCCTTTGTCGGCCACTCGGGAGCAGGCAAGACCACACTCGTCAAAATGCTCCTCGCCGAAGAGAAGCCGTCTTCCGGCTCTGTCTTTTTCGAATCAATGAACGTACACGAGGTGCCGCAAGCGCGCATCGGGGAGCTTCGTCGCAAGATAGGTACCGTATTTCAAGATTTTAGACTCCTGCCGCAAAAAACTGCGTTCGAAAATATTGCCTTTGCTATGGAGGCGGCCGGCCGCAGCGAAGCCGAGATACATTCCGACGTGCCGCACGTGCTCGAGCTTGTTGACTTGGGCGATAAGATACACAATTTCCCGGGCGAGCTCTCCGGCGGCGAACAACAGCGTGTAGCTATTGCACGTGCTATCGTCAACCAACCCGATGTCATCGTCGCCGACGAGCCGACCGGCAACCTCGACCCGGTCAACACCTTTGAGGTGATGCAAATTTTAAAAAAGATCAACGACCTCGGCACGACCGTCCTACTCACTACTCACAACAAAGGAGTCATCGACAGTTTGCGAAAACGCGTGATCACTATGGACCGCGGTAAAATCGTCCGCGACGATAAGGAGGGTAAATACATACTGTAAGATACGTATATGACTTGGGTAACGGTAAAACGAATTTTTAGAGCAGGGTTCCTCGATTTTTGGAGGAACGGATTCGTTTCCTTTGCGTCGGTGCTTATGATGGTCTTCACACTCTTTGTGATAGGCCTGGCTATCTTTGCCGGCATCATCCTTGATTCGACTCTACAAGAGTTCCGCGACAAGGCCGATATGAGCGTCTACTTTACTGTGGATGCGTCGCAAGAGAGGATAACCGAGCTTCAAACCTCGGTGCAGGCGCTCCCCGAGGTAGAAAAGGTACAGGCAATGACCCGCGAGGAGGCGCTTGCACAGTTTAGAGAGAGACATCAAAACGACCAGCTGACTCTCCAAGCACTCGACGAGCTCGGCGAGAACCCGCTTGGCGCCGTGCTCACTATCAAAGCAAAAGATATTTCGCAGTATGAGTCGATCTCCACGTTCTTGCGCGGGCAAGAGGCGCTCACCACCGGCGAAGCGTCGATCATCGACAAAATCAACTACTATGACGAAGAGCACCGCAACGCACTCAACCGCCTAAGCGAGATCACCGACTCGGCAAAGTGGATAGGCCTCGTCATTATCCTCATCTTCGTGGTAACCACGGTCGCTATTTCCTTTAACACACTGCGCCTTGCTATATACTCCTCGCGCGACGAGATCCACGTGATGCGGCTCGTGGGTGCAAACAAAAACTATATCCGCGCCCCGTTTATAGTTGAGGGTATACTCTACGGGCTTATTGCAGGAGTGGTCACACTCCTCCTGTTTTATCCGCTCACGTGGTGGCTCGGCAGGGCTACCGAGAGGTTCTTCGGCGGGATCAGTGTATTTAGCTACTACCTATCGAATTTCCCGTTCTTCTTTGTGATAATAGTGGGTTCAGGTGTTATACTCGGAGCCGTGGCAAGTTTTCTTGCGGTGCGCCGCTACTTACAAGTCTGATGCAAAACCCGAAGTATATTTTTGTTGTGGGCGGAGTAATGTCGGGCATCGGCAAAGGGATAGCAACCTCCTCAATCGCGCGCATCCTCAAGAGCAAAGGCTTCAAAACAACCGCACTTAAGATCGACCCGTACATCAACGTTGATGCCGGCACTATGAACCCCACCGAACACGGTGAGGTGTTTGTGCTCGACGACGGCTATGAGACCGACCAGGATATGGGCAACTACGAGCGATTTCTCGACCAAGATATAGGCGAGATCAACTATATGACCACGGGGAGGGTCTACCAAGAAGTGATCCGCCGGGAGCGCAACTTAGAGTACAAAGGCAAGAACGTGCAGGTGGTGCCCGATGTGCCGCTTGAGGTGATCCGCCGCATCGAAGCGGCTGCTGCAAACGCACAAGCGGATGTGGCGGTAGTTGAGGTGGGCGGCACCATAGGGGAGTATGAAAACATTCTTTTTCTCGAGGCGGCGCGTATGCTCAAACAAAAATACCCGCATGATGTCGCTATCGTGATGCTCTCGTATCTCCCGATCCCGGGCTCAATCGGCGAGATGAAGACCAAGCCGACCCAGCACGCATCGCGCGAGCTCAACTCGGTAGGGCTCCAGGCCGACCTCATCTTGGCGCGCGCAACCGTGCCGCTCGACGAAAAGCGCAAAGAAAAAATCGCGACCTTTTGCAACGTGCTCCCCGAGCGTGTGATCTCGGCCCCGGATGTCGAAAGTATCTACGACGTGCCTCTAAATTTTGAGAAAGACGGTTTGGGGAGCTTACTCACTTCGATCCTCGGGCTTCCTGATAGGCCGGCAGATTTTTCGGAGTGGAATGTGTTTATCGAAAAGATGCGCGCCGCAAAAGAGGTGCTCCCGATTGCGGTGGTGGGCAAATACTTCAACTCAGGCGACTTTGTGCTCTCCGACGTATATATTTCGGTCCTTGAGGCGCTCAAGACCGCAGGCTATTTTAATAATGTAAAAGTACAAATTTCCTACCTGAACTCGCAAGACTTTGAAGAAGGGAAACTCCCGCTTGAAAAGCTCGACGAGTTTGCGGGCGTGCTCATCCCGGGCGGCTTTGGTGAGACGGGTATTGAAGGGAAGATCAAAGTTATCGAGTATGTGCGCGAGCACAAGATCCCGTACTTTGGCCTCTGCTACGGTATGCAGCTTGCGGTTGTAGAGTATGCGCGGCATATGGCGGGTATGCCCGAGGCGCACACCACCGAAATTAAACCGGACGCAAAGTATCCGGTGATCGCCGTGATGGAAGGGCAGAAAGAAAATGTGGCGCAAGGCAAACTCGGCGGCACTATGCGGCTCGGCGGCTATCCTTGCCTCCTTAAGGAGGGAACCGTTGCGCGCGAAGCATACGGCAAGGCAGAAATTCGTGAGCGCCACCGCCACCGCTACGAGGTAAACCCGGCGTATGTGAAGCAGCTCGAGGAAGCGGGGCTCGTCTTTTCGGGCACGCTCCCAGACGGCACTTTGATGGAAATAGCCGAGCTCCCTAAATCGGTGCACCCGTTTTTCCTCGGCACGCAGTTTCACCCGGAGCTCCTCTCGCGCCCGCTCCATAGCCACCCGCTGTTCCTCGCGTTCATCGCCGCGGCAAAACAACATAAGCAGTAAATAAAAAACGCCGGCGATCGCCGGCGTTTTTTATTTGGAATTCTAAATTAAATCTTTATGATCTCCTCCCATGAGCGATCGTTATAGCCGAAGTGGCCGTAGGCCGCGGTCTTTTGGAAGACCGGTTTTTGCAGGCCGAGGCGCTCAATGATCGCCTTTGGCTTAAAGTCGAAGTTTTTCTTTACAATGTCGGTCAAATCTTTGCCGTCTTGGTCGAACGCTTCGATCATCACCGGCTCGGCACGGCCGATAGCGTAGGCAACCGAAACGATCGCCTCTTTGGCATAGCCGTTGGCAACCAAGTTTTTGGCAACAAAGCGGCACATATAGGCTGCCGAGCGGTCTACCTTGGTTGCATCTTTGCCCGAGAAGGCGCCGCCGCCGTGGGGCATGAGGCCGCCGTAGGTGTCGACCATGATCTTGCGGCCGGTGAGCCCTGCGTCTGCCTCAAAGCCGCCCGCAACGAAGCGCCCGGTCGGGTTAACCAAGATCTCGACATCGGTGATGTCGCCCAAAACCGGCTTAAAGAGTTTTTCGATGAGCTCCTTGCGGATCTCTTCGGTGGTAACATCTTCGGAGTGTTGGGTAGAGGTGAGTGCGGTCAAAATTTTGCCGCCCTCGCCGATAGTTACCTGTGTCTTGCCGTCGGGGCGCAGCCACTTAAGTGCACCGCTCGTGCGCAGCTCCTCGAGTTTTTTCGCAAGCTTGTGCGAGAGCACCACGCCCTTGGGGAGGTACTCGGGTGTCTCGTTGGTAGCGTAGCCGTACATGATGCCCTGGTCGCCTGCGCCCTCGCGGTCGACTCCCATCGCGATATCGTTTGACTGGGTGGCCACACGGCCGAACACCTCGAGATCCTCGGTGTAGCCGATGTCTTTGTAGACACGGCGAGCCACTGCCTCGTAATCAACTTTGGCGTTGGTGGTAACCTCGCCGCCGATAAAGAGCATGCCGTGGGAGCCTACGACCTCAACGGCAACGCGCGATTTTGGATCCTGCTTCAAACATTCGTCGAGAATTGCGTCTGAAATTTGGTCGCACACTTTGTCGGGGTGGCCTGCGGTTACAGACTCGGTAGTATAGCGGCTAAGTGAGTGGAACATGATTGCTGTATTTGTTATTGATAATGAATAATAAAAACAAAAAACCTCCTCACACTAGTGGGAGATCTCAATTAAAGTATCTTTCCCACGATGGGTTGGAAGCACTTTATCGATAACTCGACAAGTTGCTGATGGGTCACGGGGCCAAATCCCTCGCCATACTCTTAATACGCACTATGCAATTGTCTGCCCATTTAGTATACACGAGCAAAAAACCCGTGCAATCCTCCAGACTCCTTACTGCATTTTTATAAAAGAATAGCCCGCGCTAAAGCGCGGGCTGGAAATGTTATCTGCTGAAAGTGTAGGATCGGAGGATCTGTTTGTGCAGGCCCTCGAACCGCTCGACGAGCACCATCGAGTTGGCCATATGGACAGCTCCGGGAGGGAACAGACGCTCGCCGACCATAGCCACGTGCGGGCGGTAGCCTGCGCCCACCCACTGGAGCTCTTCGGGCGCACTGCCTGCTTCGACCAGGAATTTGAAGATCCTGGTGTGTAGCAAGAGGAGCGGGCCGCTGCGCTCGAGCACGTGGCACGGCACATCATTGTTTTTGCCGAAGAGCTCGAAGTGCCTTGAGGCCAGCGGGATGCCGCCACGCACTTTTGTGGCAAAAACCGTCAGCACTTGGTCGAGACGCAGGAGGTCGAACTTGTTGCCGAAGCAAAACCAGTGCATCAGCGTGCAGTGGAGCGGGAGCTGGGTACCCTGCGGATAGGATGCATCCTTCGGCATCGGGTCTACAGGCAAAGCAAGCAGATATTCGGGGGTCACATAAGCCTCCATTTATTGTTGAACTACTCTGACAAGAGCCTACAGGAGGATGAAAAAAATGTCACTTGCGTGCCTCTTCGGTATCAAACCAGGACTGTTATAATGAGGGTATGAAAAATCTCTTTGCCGCTCTGGCTGTGCTAGCTCTTGTTGCTGTGGGAGCGTGGTACTTGCTCGGTGCTCGCACCAACACTCCTGCAACACTCGCCATAACTTCTCCTGCAGGCGGAGAGTTGTGGCAGTCGGGCGAGACGCATGAAATGGCGTGGGAGACGAGCGGCATACCGGCAAGCGATAAAGTTTCGATCACTATACGCCGCATCCCACCCCCGCCGCTTCAGGAGGAGGGCCAGGAGTTCGATCCGATAGTGTTTACCGATCTGCCGAACACAGGCAGGGCAACGTGGACTATTTCGAGCATGTACCCCAACGGTACATATGTGCTTGGTGTAAGCGCATACAAGTCGGTGCCGGTGACAGACGTAGTTTCTGCGGAGAGCAAAACTTTTACCATCACACACCCGAAGCTCGCGATAGATCTCTACCCGCTTTATAGCGACGCCAGTTGGGACCGGTCGGTAGTTGAAAATATTATAATCGGCACGACCACCTACGCAGGCGCGAGCATAGCTTCTGCGTCGATAGATGCCGGTATGAACCCGGGCGCAGTCTTTACGCCGTTCCTAAATTATTACGACACTCTGCTCAAATCGCATGGCTGGCGCGTTGCCAACGAACTCGCCGCGGGCGGACACGTGGGCGGGCAAACCGGCTACCGCAGCGGCCCCGGCACTATCCTTGTCGGCTTCCATATCGACTACCAGACCAAACCTGAGAACGCGCCTTCTGAGTGCCCCTGCACGGTAACATTCTCGCTCTTCTCATCCGGCGCGACCAATTAGAATACCGATAGTATCAAAATTTCACTTGCTGCCAGACTTGGAATCTCACTGTCGGTCCTGAGTCTTTTTATTGCTTCAGAACCTTGATATACTCCCGTCATGCCGCATAAAGATCCAGCAAAACGGAAAGCTTATATGAAGAAGTGGAACGCAGAATTCTATAAGAAAAACGCAGCAACCGAATATACTCGGATTAAGGTAAGACGGACAAAGATACGGGATTGGCTTGATGAATATAAATCAAAACTCGTTTGTTCTAAGTGTGGAGAGCGTCACCCTGCTTGTCTGGACTTTCATCATAAAAATAGCAAGACAAAAGATTTTAGCGTGGGGAATGTTAGTGCGTGGGGGTGGGGAAAAGAGAAAATACTTCGAGAGATTGAAAAGTGTATAGTTTTATGCTCAAATTGTCATCGGAAGGTCCACTTTGAGGATAAGAAGAAGTAATTGCGGGATCGTCTAATGGTAGGACTACTGCCTCTGGAGCAGTGTATTTTGGTTCGAATCCAAATCCCGCAGCCAGTTTGAGATAGGTTCGGGCCCCGAGGAGCATAAAATATGATATTACACATTTGTACAAAAGAGGCTTGGGAATATGCAGTGGAAATTGGGTCTTATAAAGGAGACACTCTAGCTTCCCAAGGTTTTATTCACTGTTCAACTCCTGAACAAGTAGTTGAAGTGGCGGACTATATTTTTAAAGGCAAAAGCGGTTTAATACTATTGGTTATAGACGATCAAAAAGTTATTCAAGAAATCAAATACGAAGATGCGGGAAATGGAAAACTATACCCGCACATTTACGGCCCACTTAATACCGATGCCGTTATAAAAATTGTTGATTTTCCTGCAAAGAAAGACGGCACGTTTGAATTGCCTGATTTAGGGAAGTAGGCTTTTCCGAGGAGCGCCGAAATTGCAGAATAAAAGGTATCAGAAAAGCTTTGTGGGGCTTGATGGTAGAATTTACGAGGACGAAGAGGCCAGCTGAGTTTTGAAGGAATTTTTGCTCGGGTGTATAAGCGCACCGCTTCGCTCTAGGGAGGCGTATACTACAGGTATTAGTAATCTGATTATTTTTATGACAAATTCGCATAAGGTTGGGTTGGTGTTTGCAGCGCTTATGGCCGGGTGGCACGCGGTATGGTCGCTCCTGGTGTTGTCCGGGTTTGCACAGATGATCTACGACTTCATCCTCTGGGCGCATATGATCCACCTGCCGATCATTGTCGGCCCGTTTGATGCGACCGCTGCCGCAACACTCATCGTCGTTACGGCGGTTATCGGTTATGTGGCCGGATACGTTGTCGCGCTAGTGTGGAACCGTATACACCGCTAACCAACTCATATGAAAAAACAACGGCCAAATGACCGAAAGGAGATGTTGAAGAATAGCGGCCACCTCTCGCGCCCGCCGCGGCTTGATGGCGAGACAAAAGGCGCGCACCAAGACCGCGCGCATAAGAAAAGAGGAAAGTAGTTTCTATGTTTTCCGATCGAGCCGAAGCGGGGGAGCAGCTTGCGGGGAAGCTCGAACACTATCGCGGGCAAGACGCGGTGGTTTTGGCGCTTCCGCGCGGCGGGATAGTGGTGGGGCACAAAGTTGCTCGAGCACTCAGCCTCCCGCTCGACATTGTCGTTACCCGCAAAATAGGCCACCCCGGCAACCCCGAGTATGCGGTGTGTGCCGTGGATGAACACGGAGCACTTTTATGTAACGAGGCGGAGGCGAGCTTGCTCGACAAAGCTTGGCTGCAAAAGAAAGCGAAAGAGGAGCAAGAGGAAGCGCAGCGCCGGAGCATCATCTACCGGCGCGGCCGGGAGCCTATCGATCTTGCCAACAAAGTAGCGATTATTGTCGACGACGGCATAGCAACGGGCCTCACGATGCGGCTCGCCATTGTCGCCACAATGGCGCAGCATCCAAAAAAAGTCATCGTTGCTGTGCCGGTTGCGGCATCTGATGCGGCACAAATGATAAAGCGCGAAGCCGACGAGGTTATTATCCTTGAGCCTTCGGAGGAGTTTGCCGGCTCGGTCGGCCTCCACTACGAGCAATTTGAGCAGATAGAAGACGCGGAGGTGATTAGGTTGCTTAGGTCTATGAAACAATAAGAGGATCCGCCGCTGTGGAGGCTTCACTTTTGTTCCTGCTCCTCCTTTCTCCCTTGATGCTTCGGTAGAGAGAAATTAGTTCGTCAGCAATCTTGACGCTGCGAAACTGCTCTGAGGTTTTTTTTGCCGCAGCGGCCATAGCGAGCCGCAGTTCGGTATTTTCGAGCAGTTGCAGCGCGCGCGCCTCGGCTTCTTTTTCTGACGATACAATAAATCCGTTTTCTCCGTCGCGTATAATCTCCGCAGCAACTCCCACCGGGAAAGAAATGGGGACAAGCCCTTGAGACATACCCTCAACTAAGCTTAGCGAGAAGCCCTCGTATCGCGAAGAAAGGAAGAGTATGCTGCCGTAGAGCGGCGCAAGCGCTCCCGGGATCAGGTCTTTGCGCAAATTGACGTACATATAGTGCTTAGGAAAGGCCACACGCAGCCACTCTTTGAGTTTGCGGTTGGTGGTCATACAAACGGTTGTCTTTGGTATGTCAGGAAAGGCGCGATAAAAATTTACCAACCGGGAGAACCCTTTTAGCTTGAGCGTAAAGACGTCGTTACCAAGCCTGCCGAGGAATACCAGGTGGGGAGTTTTTATCGGCGTTGTCCGCCTAGGTTCAAACCAGTAGTCTTCTATTGCGTTGTATATAACGCGCACTTTTTCGGCGGGCACACCCATCTCAATAAGCTCACCCATCACTTTTTTTGATGTGGCGATGCAGGCGGTTGCGCGAGATGCGGCAACTTCCTCTATGTCGGCTATATCTTCCATTGGGCGGAAGGTTTTTAAATCAAACTCCGGTATAATGTTGAGTTTTGTAAGTTCTCTGTACACCTGCTGCTCTTCCTTGAGCAATTGCTTGGTCGACGGCACCGAATCAAGATATCCGCGGATGGTGGATCCGAAGTGGCATACCACCGGCGTATCAAAAGCCAAGAAAGGAAGCGGGGTGTAGGTTGTCCCTTGGATAATGTCGTATTTGAGAATTTCTTCTTTATGCTCGAGCATCGAATAAAAGAAGAGGATGTTGGCGATGCCGCGCAAGTGCACCGGGGTGTCGGTTAGTTGATTGCGCGGATAAAAGTTGTGCACCTGGACCCCGCGCGGCGCCAAGGCCACCGCCATAAGGCGGTTGATCTGCGCCGCGCCGGTGTGCATCCCCGTGTGTACGCGCTTTTCGTTGTGTATAAAGGCAACCTTAATACCCGCCTTTTTTACCGCTTTAGGGAGCGGCTCTGCCTTATCTGAAGAGAACAGTTTCAGTAGGGAGCGTGTTGCATAAAATGCACGATGCTGCAGGCCGGTTTTTTTTTGCCGCATTAGCTATGGTTATAGCACGTAGTTGCCAAGTTTAGAACGTGCGCAGAGAATTTGTAGGTGCGATATAATTAATATATGCAAATTTGGTTTGCAAAGACCTATCAATATCTGGTGACGCTGCCTGACCGGCTGTACCCGTTTAAAAACGAAGTCGAGGGAGAGTCGGTGCGCGGCCGGCGCTCGTATGAGCAGGCGGTGAACCGGGCACTCGAGCGTTACGGCCTCGGGCGCTTGGGCTACAAGCTTATGCTCTATCGCGAAACGTTTCATTTTTTAGGCTCACTCCTTTTTATTATTTTTGCGACCGTGGTTGCTCGCGATCTGTTCGGGAGCGAAACGGCGCTCTATGTGCTGCTTGCCGCGGCCGTTTTGGCGCTCACATTCCAAGAGTTTTACGTGCACCCAAGGAGCTACGGGCAGCACACCAAAAAGGGGATCACCGACTGGTCGGTGTGGGTGGTGCCGATGGTGATCTACCTCCTGTTGTTTCGGTAGTAAGATATTTGGGCCACTGCCGTCTCCACATTCGAAACAAAGGTACTTCAAGGTGTGTAAAATACCGGTATGATAACGAACAAAATCTTATTTTCTCTCATAGGCATTCTATTGACGGCGATAGTTGGGGTAGGAGGGGTGTCTGCGTACGATACGTTTGTTGTAGAAAAAAAGTCTTCTGACGCGTCTTTGGCGACACAGCCTCAAAACCTGCAGGAAAATACTGCTCCGGTCATAGCAAACACATCGGTTCGGGCAGACGACGATAACGATGATGAAGAAGACGAAAGAGAGGATGATGATGACGATCGTGGCTCTCAAACAGCAACAACCAATACTCAAACAGGGAGCGCTCCTGCCCCATCAACTTCGGGTACCGCTCCTTCGTCTGCATCGGCGGCAGGCACCTACACTATGGCCCAGGTGGCGGCGCACAATACAGCATCAAGCTGCTACACAGCGATCAACGGCTCGGTATACAATGTTACCGCTTGGATCAAACAACACCCGGGCGGGGCGCAGGCAATTGTGAGCCTCTGCGGCACCGACGGCACGGCGGCATTTTCCGGGCAGCACGGCGGCGCAAGCCGCCCGGCAAGCGAGCTCGCCGCGTTTAAAATAGGAGTGCTTGCGAAATAATTTCTTTTACCGCTGCTTCAAGTATGTCGCTTCTCAATATCCATATAACAGCAATCTTCTTTGCGGTTGGGGTGCTTTTGTTGGCCGACCACGAGGCGCTCGATTGGATGCGCGGCAAAAAGCAAACTCTCTCACTTAGGAGGATGAAGATCCTTCATTACTTGATGTGGGCGGCGCTTCTCTCGCTCATCGCAACAGGAGTATTCTTGTTTTTGCCGATGTTCTCTTACCTTATAGCCAAGTCGCTCTTTATCATCAAGCTCCTGTTTGTTGCCATACTTGTGGTAAATGCGGTGCTTATAGGCAACTTAATGCACCTCGCTCTCACTCGAACGTTCTCTTCGCTCACGCTCGAAGAAAAGCTCTCACTTTTAGTGAGTGGCGCTGTTTCGACGCTCAGTTGGGCCTCGGTCATCGGCATTGGCCTCTACCTTTTTTATTAAAAATTAAAATTAATGTAGTATTCATAGTATGAAAAAAATAATAGGCTGGCTCGTCGTGTTTGCAGTGGTGGCCGTAGCCGCATTCTACGCATTTAATTCCTACATCTATAACGAGAAGCAAGGTGATGCGCAGGATCCGAAAGATGCTACGTATGTCATCGAGGGTCAGCCGGTGACACTCGTACACGGCCGTGCAGAAACCGATGCTGCTCCGGGCTCTGCTTCAAAAATAATTACTACCTACTTCGGCAACGAAGCGGTGGGCGACCTCAACGGCGACGGCACAGAAGACACGGCGTTTCTCCTCTCTCAAAGTACGGGAGGTAGCGGCACCTTCTACTACATAGTGGTGGCGCTTAAAACCGATACCGTCTACCAAGGCACGAACGCGGTGCTCTTGGGCGATCGCATAGCACCCCAGACCACCGAAATCAGAGACGGTATGCTCATCGTTAACTTTGCAGAGCGCAAGGCAGACGAGCCGATGACCGCGCGCCCTTCAATGGGTGTCTCTAAATATCTTAAAGTCACAGAGGGAAGCCTGGTTGAAGTTGCGCAGTAGCACTCAAACTACTTGAGGATGCTCCACATCCCCTGATCTTCGGCGCCGCCCATACTAAACACTGCAACGCCGCGCACGCCGAGGCGATGCGCCATTTCTACTTTGTCGGCAATTGCCTTTGCGTCGCTCCAGGTTACGTAGTTAAATGTCTGCACCGGAGTGTCTGTCTGCGCGCCTGCGTTTTGGATAACCGAGGTGGTCGGCGCACTGTCTTGCTGCGTTTGTGTGGTGTTGGAGAAGCTTGGGCCAACTGCAAGCGCGGCGCTACTATGATTGTAGGTAAATCCGAGTTCATTGGCGCTTGTGCGCACAGGAGTTACACCATACTGCACAGCCAACTGTATCGCGTAGTTCGGGTTAAATGCCCAGAGCCGCTCATAGCGGAAGCTGCCGCTCCCGAGCGGCGTCACCGTATACTCGTAGCCGTAGGTCGGCACACCGACAATGAGTTTATTTTTTGAAATATTTTGAGCAGCGAGCGTCACCACGGTCTCGACCCACCCCGGGTCGGCAACGGGCGCGTAGGGCGCCGTACGCGCGGCGTTGAGGCGCAGGTCTATTGTGCCTTGGTCGTATGCCATAAGCTCTACGCGGTCGCAGTATTTATTGATCTCATTGTAGTCGTTGGCAAAATCGAGAGCGTCGGGAGGTATCACGGCTCCGGGGCTGTAGCGGTTTTCAAGCGGCATGCGTGCTTCGATAGCGCAGTAAACCCACTTGTTGCCCATCCGGCTGTAGAGCCCTTTGAGAAATGTTGAGAAGTAGTCGATCGTCTCGTGGCGTTTTGCCTCAAAGTCGATATCGATGCCGTCCCACCCTTGGGCTTTGACCATATGTGCTATCTCGTCTTCAAGCGCGATGCGTTTTGTTTGGTTGCTCAATATCCGATGTATAGCCTCGCCGTCGCCCCACATCACCGTAGGCACTACGCGCACGCCTTTGCGTTTTGCCTCGGCGATAAACGAGAGCCACGGCTCTTTGTTGGTGATGCCGGTGCGGTCGATGAGCTTGCCGTCGTCGCTCACCGAGAGGGCGAAGGGCATCACGCTTTTAAGTTGAGAGAGGCGGGGGAGCACGTCTGCCGTTGCCGAGGCTAGGCGCCAGTCCGGCACCCATCCGGAGATTTCAAACGCGCCGGTTGCCGGGCCCGTGAGCGAGCGGCCGGTTATACTGCCCGGGTTTTGTGTGCCTGCCGCCACGCCGCCGGCACTGCCGAGTGCTGCTTGGGTTTTAGGGCCGGCGATGCCGTATCCGGCCAACGCGTCGCTCGCGCAGATAATCTTTTGGTCGCACTGAAACTTCTTTATCGCTGTTTCGGTGAGCGAGCCGAAATAGCCGGTATTTTTGCCGGAGGCTAAATATCCTTTGGCGATGAGCGCATTTTGGAGCGCCACCACATCGCTCCCCGAGCTCCCGAGCGAGAGCGAGCGAGCAGCCGCAAAAGCGCCGTGGGGCAGGGCGACGAGTGCCGCGGCAAATAGTAGTGCTGCAAAAGAAACATATTTCATATCTATAATATAGCAGACGGCTGAAGCGGCGAGATATTTCACCAAGGTCTTGGGTTGTAGTACAATAGCTTCCTATGCATTTTAATTTTCCGCACAAAACCAGTGCTGCACACGCCACGGCGCGCATCAAGACCGCGCTCATCAAGCATCGCGCCGAGCTTGAGAAGCACATAACCGTTAAAAAAGAGGAGTGGAAGGGCAATACGCTCCACTTTGCTATCGACCTCCAGGGCAAGACGATCACCGGCACCATAGAGATCACCGACACCGAGTACCGCATCAACGCCACGCTGCCGCTCCTGTGGCGTATGTTTGAGGGCAAGATCGAAAAAGAGATCCAAAAGCAGCTGCAAGGGGTGCTCTAACCCGCAACACCTTTGGGGTTTGACTACCGGTGTGTATAGGTATACACCTAACGCAGACACGAGTACTTCGTGCCCGTGAATGTTGTTTGTCAGCAAAGAAAGGGAATCAAAGTGACAGATTTTTCCGAACCCCGTGTTGTCAACCTGGGTCCGGTGGCGCTCGCCAAGGACCAAGACTACCGCCAGTTTCTGTATGCGCTGCTCTTGACCATCGGCACGTCCGTCGGCCTGTGGTGGATCTACTCAAACGGCGTCTTTGCCGAGCAGATCTACAAGAAGCTCGGGCCGTTTATCACGGCGGGCTTCGTTCTGATCCTGGTTTTGGGGCTGGTAGGAGGACTCGTCGAGAGCCTCGCCATCTCCAGAAACCTCAATGCACTCAAGCGGCAACGCCTCAATGCGAAGGAGTTGCGCGCCTACTTCGGGGTCGAGTCGTTCGATACCAAGGACTATCGGCTTCTCGAAGAGGTGATCGAACTGCGGCTCTTCCGCGCGGTCGAGCAAGTGCAAAACTACGCAAAGCTCTCGGCGTATCTCGGCCTCTTCGGCACGGCGCTCGGGCTTGCAAGCTCGCTCGGCGTCTTGAGCGAGGTGCGCAGTATGGAGGATATGCTGCAGAAACTGCCGGAGATCGGCGGACACCTCTCTGTGGCATTCATCGCGACGCTTACCGGCATCGTGATCACCGTGCTCCTGCAGCAGATGTTTCGCCTGGTGCGCGCCGGAGCACAGGATCTCAAGATCCGCGTGCTTCGCTCGCTCCACAACGCACAGAAAGGAGATGACGGATCATGAAGTCGCTGCTCCTGTTTGAAGACGGTCTTGCGGACACCGACACCATCGGCATCATCCAGCAAGACGTCTACCTCAACGGCATCGGCGCAGTCGCACTCATCCTGCTCGTAGTGACGAGTATGATATCTAACACGCGCGCTCAAACCGAGAGCGATGTTTCGACTCCGCCGGGCAACATCACTCACGAAATCGTCTGGCCGCGAGACATCAACGCCGACGTCGACATGTGGGTAGGCAGCCCTCGGGGCAACCCGGTTGGCTACTCAAACAAGAACAACGAGATCTACAACCTCCTGCGCGACGACAGGGGCAACAACATCAAGGAGGATCTCGTTAATATGGAGACGGTGTATAGCCGCGGGCTCACCCCCGGCAAGCACTGTGTCAACGTGCATCTTTACTCGAACTTGAGCAAAGTCTTCCCGGTGCCGGTGCAGGTGACGGTCTCGATCTCGAAGGGCTTGCCCGACGAGAACTCGAAGATGAGTGCTCCCGAAATGCGCACCACAGAAGTGTTGCTCACTAAGGACGGCGAGGAGAAAAACGCGTTCTGCTTTATCCTCAACGATCAAGGGAACATCGAACCGGGAGAGCAAGGCTTCTTCCAGTCGAATTCGGTTCATCTGCGCACACCTAATGCGCCACCGTAAGGAGTAGACTATGAATCTGTTTGAAAGACTGAAGGTACCGACCTTCCTTGCCGACGGCTTCACCGTCAGTGTACTGACGGTCATACTCGTTATCCTCCTTCTCGCGCTCACCTACTTCGCGCTGCGAGGCAGAGGGCTGTGGTATCGGTTGGGCGCTCTCGCTCTGTTTGTGGCGGCGGTGCCCACGATTGTGCTCGCGGTCAACGAGCAGCTCTCCTACGGGAGGCCGCTCTCGATCGAGTACCTCGAGACGCTGCAGGAAAGCGAGAACGGCTTGCTGGTGTACGGGGTAAAGATCTATGCTCCCAAGACCATCAGCCTGTGGGCCGACATCAACGGCGAAGACCGGCTCTTCTCTATTCCCTGGAGCGAGCCTGTCGAGAAGTCGCTCGAAGGGGCTACGAACGCGCTTGCCGCCGCCGGCGGCGGCGAACTGCGCCTACGGAAGGGAAGAACAGACCCCTCACTCGCAGATGACGAGCAAGCCCCGCTCGAGTTCTATCCGGAACCGTGGCAAGAAGCTCCGTCCAAGGACGCACCCCCGCCGCAGCCAAAGGTGTTCGTACCCAACGCGGTGGCATAACAACTGGGGAAGAATGTACTTGATAGCCCGACTTTGTACGCCGCGAAGATCTGCACCAGCAGGCTCGCGGCGTTTTTTATTTACGTAGTATGATTGTGCTATGGATAGCGACTTTTTTACAGACGGGTATGCAGCCCAGCGGGAGCTTGAGGAGATAGAGAGCCGGCTCACCGAGCTGCGCCTAGAGCTCAACAGCGGGCAAGGGTCCTCAACTGGGCGCTCCGACAAAGATCTCGAGGCGCAGATCGAAGAGCTCCTTAAGAGGAAGGCAGAGGTTCAAAAAAAACTCGCGCATGAAGAAGAAGCACGCTAGCGGCAGCATCCCCGGCGAGTTTAGTAAACGCGTAGTCTTGCTCGCGCTCTCGGTGCCGCCGGGGAGGGTCACCACCTATGGCGCCATCGCGCGCGCCGCAGGCGGAGGCGCTATGGCCTCGCAGAGCATCACGGGGATACTCGGGCGCGCATGGGAGCGCGGCGAGAAAAACATTCCGTTTCATCGCATTGTCTACTCCGACGGTCGCGTGTGGATGGCACCCGAGTATGAGAGAGAGCGGATGAAGCTCTATAAAAAAGAGGGCATCGTGCTCGACCAACGCGGCAGGATACAAAATTTTCGTGACGTGCTGTTTGAGTTCAAATGAAAAAAGTTTTTATTGACATAGCAATTGTTGCCGCAAGCATTGTCTTTGCCGTCTATATCGTCGAGAGCGGGGCGGTGCACGCGATGTTGGCGGCCACGGGAGACGGCATACTGCTCGCAAGTTTTGTCGCGGGACTGTGCTTTACTTCGTTTTTTACCACCGCACCCGCTATAGCGGTGTTGGCCGAGCTCTCACAAGAGGGAAATATATTTCTTATCGCTTTGGTAGGCGCTTTAGGCGCCATGCTGCTAGACTTCGTGATGTTTTCGTTTGTGCGCGATCGCGTTGCACAAGACGCGTCAGAGCTCGTGCGCGGGCGCCGATGGCGCGGCGTGCGACGTATGTTTAAAAGCAGGCTTATGCGCCGCGTGCTGCCTATCCTCGGCGCGCTCATCATAGCGTCGCCGTTTCCCGACGAGATAGGCCTCACCCTAATGGGTGCTGCAAAGCTCACGACGCCGCGCTTTTTACTCATCTCCTACGGTATGAATTTCCTCGGGATCTTGCTTATAGGGCTCGCGGCGCAGGCATTTTAGCGGGATGTGAGCGAACGGCAGGTTGACAAAAACCTATTTTGGGATTATAATTAATAATGAATTAAAGCCGGGATGAGCCCGGCTTTTGAATTGGTCTTTGTTAGGGGAGTAGGAGTG
>Ga0172379_10001743_pt1 | contig 41753 bp, 38 predicted proteins | sample GrowelOW334metaG_FD_119756 | JGI IMG/M metagenome (GOLD analysis project Ga0172379, IMG submission 119756) | Groundwater microbial communities from an aquifer near a municipal landfill in Southern Ontario, Canada - Groundwater well OW334 metaG | ecosystem: Environmental > Aquatic > Deep... | reverse complement strand
GCGTGTAACACCAAATTCCTGGCCCACTTCTTCAAGGGTGTGTGTAACGCCGTCACCGAGACCAAACCGCATTTCTAGAATTTTTTGTTCACGTGGCGCCAAATCCTTGATTGCGTCGTGCACATAATCACGGAGAATTTGAAGACCGGCCGAACGATCGGGAGAAATATTTTTAACATCTTCAATAAAATCACTTAATTGAGTATCCTCATCATCATCACCAATTGGCACTTCAAGTGACATTGTGTCCTGAGAAATTTTTATAATATGTTGAATTTTCGAAACCTCTTCACCCATTTCCGCTGCTAATTCCTCTGGAGTGGGGTCGCGGCCAAGATCCTGAAGCAGCCGACGCTGAACTTGTTGAAAGCGATTAATAGTTTCAACCATGTGGACTGGAATACGAATCGTACGAGATTGATCGGCAAGAGCGCGGGTAATGGCCTGACGAATCCACCAGGTGGCATAAGTTGAAAATTTGTAGCCTTTGCGGTAATCAAACTTTTTTACTGCCCGGAATAAGCCAATATTTCCTTCCTGAATAAGATCTAGCAAGGTAAGACTTTTGCCAACAAATTTTTTAGCAATTGAAACAACCAGGCGCAAGTTCGCCTCGATAAGCTTGGCCTCGGCCGCTTTATCATTTCTTTCCTTGCGTTTGGCGAGCACAACTTCTTCCTCAGCCTTAAGCAGTGGAATCTTGCCGATTTCACGCAAATACATCTGAATTGAATCCGAAGAAATTTGACCCAAATCAAAAGGAACATCCATATCGGGCTGTTCACCTTGAAATTGCTTTAAAGTTTTTTTGTTTACATCGTGATTTCCGAGCAAGCTTCCTGCTCCCTCAACTACAGAAATTCCGTTTTTTTCGGTTATTTCAAGAAAGGCCTCATACAGTTCGAGGTAACATTCTGGCCGAGGCATGGTTTGCATTAATTCCGCTTCCGTAATAAAACCGCGATTGCGGCCTTTTTTAATGAGCGCCCAAATAACTTCGGCTGGCGGCTCGACTACTTCTTCCGGAATAAATTTTTCTTTTTTCTTGGCTTGAAGTTTTTTAAATTTTTTGTCGTCGCGTTTTACGGCTTTGACATTTAATTTTTTGCTTACAGCCTTCTGGGCTGCGTGTTTTGGTTTGGCGGATTTAACCACCTTTTTTAATTTTTTGGCTTTGCCAACTTTTGGACTTTTTGACTTTACAGTCATGTTGCCTTATTAAAAATATTTTTTAAATAGCTTGAATTTTTTGTAACTCGTCAATTAGATTTGATATTCTCAAATTATCCTTTAGTTTTTCCGCGTCAGCCAGTTCACTTTGTATTTCCTTTCCTCTCTGAACCTTCCACATACCTTTAATTCTGTACAGGAGCTGCTCCAACTCCTTACCCGATGTTTCGGGTGTTATATTGTCAAAATCCTTTGAGGCCCTTAATAACAAGAGCTCCACAGAGGAAGAAAGGCCAGTATTCGCTATTTCCGAACGAATATCATCTGCGGTAATTTTGTTGCGCTTATTATATATTCTTTCGGCTGCTTCGTAAAGGCCTGCGAAACCAGAACTAAAAAATTGGCCAGTCGGTATTTTATCACGCAATGAATTGTAATTTTCCGGGTGTTTCAATAGTAACGACCAAAATTCCTCTTCCATATTATCCTGCGGGCTTTTCACGACAATTTCTACCTTTGACAACTCTACCTTTACCGGACTCACAACTTTCGATTTTATTTTTTTAATTTCTTCACGTAATACGCTCGGCTCAATTGAAAGATCATCTGCTAATTTCTTTAACCACTCATCCCGTTCTACGCCATTTGGAATTTTTGAAATTTCCAGAAGCAAAGCCTGTGCAACTTTTTGTTTTGAACCAAAATCTTTCTTATTTAATCCACTAAGATGAATACCAAAATACCAATCCATCACACCCTTGGCATTTTTTACGGAATCAAACCAAACTGTCGGATTTTTTTTCAAACATTCATCCGCGTCCTTTCCGGCTCCGGGAGGAATTTGAATAACTTTTATACTCATTCCGTTTTCAAGCGCTACATCAATTCCTCTTTGACCGGCTTTTTGTCCGGCCGCATCCGCATCAAACGCCATGATAATATTATTACTATAGCGCTTTAATAATTTAACCTGTTCCATAGTTAATGCCGTACCAGAAGCCGCAACCACATTAGCCATACCAGCTTGATGGCAAGCTATTACATCCATTTGCCCTTCCACTACCACCGCTTGATCTTTGGCTTTGATTTCTGTTTTTGCGCGATGAATTCCGTACAAAACTCGTGATTTGTCATAAAGCGCGGTTTCTGGAGTGTTTACATATTTTCCGCCCGACTTCTCTGTTTCCACCAAAACTCGGCCGGTAAAGCCAATTACATTCGCGTGAGTATCGTAAATCGGAAACATTATCCTACCTCTAAATCGATCATAAAATCCCTGACCGGTTTTTTCGTCTGCTCCTTCTCTTCTAATTGTAAGCCCCGCGAGAACTAAATCTGTTAGAGCAAAACCCTTTTTTAATAAATATTGAGTTAGCAGTTCCCACTGATCGGGAATATACCCAATTTGCCAATCGGTAATAGTCTGATTTTTTAATCCTCTATTTTCTAAATATTTTCTTGCCGGTTCAGCAGCCGGAAGTTCGGTAAGAAAACGGTGATAAAAAATTGCCGCGGAATTATTTATTTCAAGCAAACGATTTCTGAGGCTAGCGTTTTCTTCATTACGATCAAGATTAACTTCTACTCCGGCGCGTTTTGCGAGCAATTTTAAACATTCAACAAAATCCAATCCTTCCATTTCCTGAACAAAGGTAAAAACATCTCCGCCCTTACCACAACCAAAACAATGCCAGATCTGTTTTTCCTGATGAACCATAAAAGACGGGCTCTTTTCATTATGAAAAGGACAGTTCGCTTTCCAGTTAGCGCCAGCCTTTTTTAGAGTGATATATTCACCAATAATCTGGACGATGTCCAACCGGTCTTTTATAGCCTGGGTATCTGTTGCCATATGCTCGCTAGATTAACACTAAAAATCCATCTTCGCAAGTCTAAAAGGTGTTAAAATTGTGCTTAATTTGGCTTAAAACTGCCCAAATGCTCTTGACAATATCGTCATATTATGCTAATATATTCAGTTGATTTTAACTCGGCGAAAGAAATTTCACCCTGTTAATCAGCAAATCTGATGTTCACTTTTCACCTCGAAAGGGAAAACGATGACCCGTAATACTCGCAGTTCATACCAGAAATTGCTCTTAGTACTCAACGAAGTCTTCGTTGGCTACTGGTTCATCACCTACCCAGTCATCATCGTCACCGCATCCAACTTCGCCGTTGAGCAAGATTTTTCCGAAAGACTCATCATCTTCGCCTTGCTCCTTCCGGTGTTGAAGATGGTGCTCTTGCTCGTCGAATTGAACGATGAGATGAAGGCTGCCCGTGAAAACAGGCAGTACGACGAGGAGAAGGCCAATTCCATCGGCCCCATCGAGAACGAACTCGACATCCCGACGAATATTCGTCGAATGCACCCCGACCCAAACTGGGGGGAAAAGTTCGTTGCTGCCATGAAGAATCCGCAGCCTGATGACATTCCGCCCGAAGACGGCAAGCTCCTCGACTTCCCCGCCTACAAGAGGCACAGCAAGAAGCCCGACCTGCCCAACTAAAGCAGGACATCAGAAACACCTCTAACCCCTCCCCCGATTCGTCGGTGCGGAGGGGTTTAAATTTTATACTTATTCTTTACGAAGCGCGTCAATTGGACTTAAGTTAGACGCTTTACGGGCCGGATAAATACCGAACAGTAAACCAATGACGGCTGAAAAACCAACTGAAAGTAAAATTGAAAATAACGAAACATCAAAAACCCATTTGAAGCCAAAACGAACTGCTAGGTAATAAATTACATACGCTAAGACCGAACCAATAATAATACCTACTACTCCACCACCAAGTGTAACTAGCACCGCTTCTGAAAGAAATTGTAAAAGGATATCGCTTTTTTTTGCGCCCAAAGATTTTCTAAGTCCGATTTCAAACGTCCGCTCGGCAACCGATACATACATAATATTCATAATTCCAACCCCTCCCACCAAAAGCGAGATACAAACGAGCGCCACCAAAAGAAGTGTAACACCATCGGTAACTGTTTTCAGAGATTTCAAAGCGTCAGCCGTGGTATTTATCATAAAATCATCACGATCGGGGTTAGTGATAGAATGATTTTCGCGAATTATTGCAGCCAAATCATCCACTGTTTCGGCGGCTTTATTTGTGTCGCGCAGATTAGCTATGATCTGTCTCACATAATCAATGCCCAATAATTTTTTTTGCATTGTTTTACACGGCATGTAAATAACCGTATCGAGATCAAAAATAAAAGCGGCACCGCGCGGAGCCAAAACACCAATCACTCGAAATGATTTTCCACTAAGATAGATATTTTTTCCAACCGCCGATTCATCACCAAACAAAGTTTCTTTTACTTTCGCACCTAGCACAACAACAGAGGCCAGTGAATCTTCCTCGTCTTTGGCATAAAACCTTCCTTCAGAAAATTTTAACACCTCAACTTCTGCCGCTCCGGCTCCTTCACCCCAAATAGTTGTTTTTTGATTATAGCCATTGTAGGAAGCGATTTCCTGGCCGATTACCATTCCATACGCAACGGAAATATTTGGGTGTTTACTAACATCTTCAATATCTTTATCCCGTAAAGTGGTAATTACAACACCGCTTGCCTGAGCAATTGCGCTATCGCTTGAATTTGCCTTAGATGTTGGAATTTTAGTTTCAATGCTTAAAGATTTTGCATCAAAAATATCAAATTGACCAAGCACAAACTTTTGCATACCGCGACCCGCCGCCATAATAGTAATAACCGCGCTAATGCCAATACTAATAGCTAGCATTGTTAAAATCGTGCGGCGCTTTTGGCGCAAAAGGGACTGATATGCGAGTCTAATGTTATTTATACGAATTAACATATTATTCGTGTCTCAGAGCTTCAATCGGATTTAACCTAGCGGCGTGGCGAGCAGGCGTCACACCAAAAACAATTCCTATTACAATTGATACGATACAGCCGAGAATAATTGAAGAAGGAGTAATAACCAAATCCCAACTATAACCCATATTTTTTGCTATCGACGCAACCAAAATAGAAATTCCGCTGCCGATAATTATACCAATAACACCGCCCGTGAATGTTATCAAAATCGTTTCAACCAAAAATTGGGCAATAATTTGTCGGCTCTTTGCTCCAACTGCTTTACGCAGGCCAATTTCTTTGGTGCGCTCTTCTACCGCCGCAAGCATAATATTCATGATTCCAATACCGCCTACAACGAGTGAGATTGCCGCAATCGCAGCAAGAAAAAATTTAAGACCATTGGTCACCGAGGAAATCGCTTCAATCCCTTGATTAGTAGACCGAACGGAAAAATCATCATTATCTGGATTTGTTATATTATGCTGTTCGCGTAATTTTATTTTAATAAATTCTTCCACCTCTGAAATATTATCAGCCGAATCTACCTTTACTCGCATAAAATTTACATAATTTATGCCGAGCAATAATTTCTGCGCAGTAGAAAGTGGCACAAATATTTGATTGTCTTGATCTTGAAAACCGCTTCGGCCTCGCTCCTTTGCTACGCCAATAATTTGAAAAATCGTTTTTTTAATTTTTACATTTTTTCCAAGCGGATCAGCGTCCGGAAATAATGCCTTGGCAACTGTACTGCCAATAACCGCAACTTTCGCATTTCCTTTTTCTTCTTCTTCAGTAAAATAGCGACCAAATTCCAAATTTATTTCTTCCACATTCGGATACCCGGCGGAAGTGCCAAGAAAATTTGTATCAGTTTTATTATCACCGCTAGTAACAGTATCAATACCCCGCACATAGGACGTGGAGGCTAATATATGTGGAATCTCGCCATTGTCAAAAGCTTTGCGATCATCATCTTTAAGAGTTGTAACGACGATACCCATAACCGAGGCAGGCGGACCTTTTTCGTCGGATTTTCCGGGTAAAACTCCAACCAAATTTGTACCCATGCTTTTAAATTGATTAACTATGAGGCTCTGCGCGCCCGCACCAACGGACATAATAACCACCACCGCCATAACGCCAATAATAATACCAAGCATGGTTAGAAATGACCGCACCTTATTTTGGCGTAAAAGACGCCAGGCATTACGCAGGTTATCGAATATCACCATACTGATAAGAAGTTACTTGCTGAGTTCACTTTTATCTTTTGCAATTTGGCGATTTTTTACAAGCTCGTCAGAAACAATCAATCCATCATGGATTAAAAGAATCCGCTTCGCGTGCTCCGCCGTATATTTTTCGTGCGTTACTAAAATAATCGTATGACCCTGTTCATTGAGCTCCTGAAGAATTTTCATCACCTGCAAACCGGATTTTGAATCAAGATTGCCGGTTGGTTCGTCGGCAAAAATAATTTCGGGATTATTTATTAACGCACGCGCAATTGCTACCCGTTGTTTTTCTCCACCCGATAACTGGCCCGGCGTATTATTCATACGATGTGAAAGACCGACTTGTGCGAGAAGCTCAGTACCTCGCCGATCTCGTTCGGCGCCGGACGCTTTTGTATATAAAAGCGGCAGAACTACATTATCTTTAGCGCCCACCCGATTAAGCAAATTAAAAGCCTGAAAAACAAAACCAACCTTACTGCCGCGCATTTCCGCAAGCTCATCATCATCAAGGGTGCTCACATCTTTATCTTCAAAGATATATTTTCCGGTTGTAAGTGTATCGAGAAAACCCAAAATATGCATGAGAGTTGATTTGCCGGAACCGGAGGGACCCATAATAGCAACAAATTCACCTTTTTCAATACTAAAATTCAAACCACCCAGAACCGGGGTCGCAACGTCTTCGGTAGTATATTCTTTTTTCAAGTCAACTACTTGTATGAGCGCCATATTTTTTGGAATTATTTTATACTCAAGATAACCAGTTCACCTTCTTTAAGACCAGTTAATATTTCAACCTTACCTTCATTTGCCTTCATACCGATTGTAACAGTCTTCTCAACCGACTGACCATTTTCAAGTACTTTAACATATTTAGTGCCGTCAGTTCGTGTTTTTACACTGCGTAAAGGAATGCTTAAAACATTATCTTTTTGAGCAGCATTCACTGAGACGTTTGCGGTCATGCCAGGTTTAACAGCTTTGTTAGTGTCATCGAGACTGATTCGTACTTTGTAATACACAACATCCTGAACCTCAGTAGAACCAGGATCAATAGTTAAGATAAGACCGGAAAATTTTGTTTCTTCACCAAATGCATCTAAGGTAATCTCGGCTTTTTCGCCAACATTGATTTTAGCGACATCAGTTTCCGGAATATCAACATTTACTTCGTAATGAGGTGAAAGTAAATTTATGATTGCTTCAGAACCGTTTACAGTCTCGCCAATTTTTTTATTTACTTTAGTAATAATTCCATCAATCGGCGCACGAATAATCGCTTTATCTCGATTTGCGACTGCCTGAGCTAGCGCCGCACGATATGGTGCAACATCGACATCGCGGGGCGGAACAACTTTGCCTTGATAATTAGCCAAAGCTTGATTGTAAGCAGCACGCCTAATACTAATAGCATTTTTGGCATTGGTAACTACTTGGCTCTGCCCAACAAATGATGTGTACTGCGTGGCGAGAGTAATACGAGTTGATTCAATTGTTGTTTTTTTACCATCCAAGATTGCCTGCGTAAACGAACCATTGGTCACAGTGTTATTTAACATCTCCGATACATCAGCTAAGAGTTGGTTAAAAGCAACAAACGCAGTATCAATAGCCGGAACAACCAAATCAACGGATGAAGTTGAACTAATAGAAATTAGATTTAAAGCTAATGATCTAGCATTGTCACGAGCTCTTTTGGCTGCGCTATAATCTATGGAAGATTTTCCGATCAAAGAAGGTTTCTGCACTGATAATAGGGTCTTAAAATCCGCGTTAGCATTTGTATTATCAATCCCTAAAATATTGTCGGCTTGAGTTAAACTGTCGTCTAATCTTGGCAAGCTGGCTTGAATTGCCACGATCATGGTATTGCGGGCATTTACCTCGTCCGCGATAGATTGATCAAGCGAAGCTTTCGCAGATTCAACCGCCGCCGCATAATATTGTTTATCCTGATCGGTTGATCCGGCCAAAATTTTATTCAAATTTGCCTGAGATTGAGCAACTGCAGCATCAAGTTCGGCCAAGCGAATATTCGCAAGAATTTGTCCAGTTTTAACAATCGACCCTTCAGCCACATTCATTCTTTCGATTGTTCCTGGCATTTCAAATCGCAAGGAAATATCATTTTTCGATTCTACTTTACCGGTTGCGTCGACAGTTTGTTTTAGGGTTTCAAGAACAACCGGAACGGTTTCATATACCGGCGGTTTATTTTTTGCCTGATAACTGCGATACCAATAAAAACTACCGCCGGCAACAATGAGCAAGGCGATAATATATCTGGCTTTTAGAAATTTCTTTAAGTTCATAAACTAAAATTTAAGATGCTTGGTTAAATGTTTTATGTATGACTCCATTTTTTTCTTTGAGACGAAAATCAGAGTTTCATTATGAACCAATGCGACCAAACTATCTCCAGTTTTAATCTTGAGAGCGGCCCGCGCTTCTTTTGGTATAACTATTTGACCGCGCTCACCAAGACTAGTTACGCCGCAAACTTCGGGATAATCACCCATTTTCAGTTTTTTCTTCATAAAATATGATAAGTATGAATAATCATACTTATCATATAAATATTTTTGCCTTTTGTCAATTAAGATTTTTCCCAATCTTGAACGTTTTTTAGGTACTCATCTTTAATTTTTTCAAAATAGATTTTGGCCGGTTCATATTCATTCGGAATTATTCCATCCAAAATTGCTTCCTCAATCGCAGTTTTAATTTTACCAACCGTCGGACCCGGTTTAAGACCGCAAACTGACATTATTTCATCACCGCGAACCGGCGATTGAAAAGACAACATTTTATCCTTTTCTATTACTTCTGCCACCCGCTTTTCAAGTCGATCGTAATTTTTAAGACGGCGCTCTTTTTTTAAAGGATTACCAGTTGTAATATCACTTCGGCCGAGAATTAGTAAATCATTTATATGAACACCAAGCGTAACAATAAGACGCCTGACCGCTGAATCGGTAATCCCCTCATCCATAAGCGATATGGGTTGGAGATGCCAGCGAATAAGTTTGGCAATATAATCGGTTGTATCTTTAGAAAATTTAAGCCGTTTAGCAATGACATATAACATTTTTTTACCCAAATGTTCATGAGCATGAAAAGTCCAGCCGATTTTTGGAATAAATTCTTTGGTGCCGGTTTTGCCAATATCATGCAGAAGACCAGCCAGGCGTAACCAAACATTATCGGATTGCTCCGCAATATTATCTACGACTTTAAATGAGTGGATCAAATTATTTTTATGCTGATGACCGAATATTTCTTCAACCCCATCAAGATTTGCAACTTCCGGTAAGATTTGTTCAAGTAAACCGGTATGAAATAAAAGCCCAAGACAAACCGAGGGTTGTTCTATTGCCATCATTTTTAATATTTCATCCTGAATTCTTTCACCAGATATTATTTTTATTCTGGATCGATTTTTATGGATTGACTCAAGTGTCGATTTATCAATAAAAAACTTCAGTTGTCCAGCAAAACGAATCGCTCTAAGCATTCGAAGCGGATCATCGGAAAAAGTCGTATCCGGATCAAGCGGAGTGCGCAAAACCATTTTTTCCAGATCTTTCTCCCCTCCGTAGGGATCGGTTAAGCTTTTTTTCAACGCGGCGGCCGTAACCTTTTTTATAAATATTTTAACCGGCGCCGCCATAGCATTTATCGTAAAATCACGACGACTAAGATCGGTATTTAAATCAGCGGTTTCCACTTTTGGCTTACGAGACTTCGACTGATAGGTTTCCGATCGAGCGCCGGCAAATTCAACCTCGATTGTATCCTCTTCACCATCTTTCAAAACATATCGCGCGGTATCAAAATCTGGAAATTCTACCAAAGAACCAATTTTCTCCATTGTTATATCAAATTTCTTGGCAAACTCAACTCCTCCACCAACCACAACACAATCAATATCTTTTTTTTCTTTTCGCCCCAGCAACAAATCGCGCACATAGCCACCAACGACAAAAACCTCCGTTTTATTTTCGGAGGCTGTGTCATTAATTTTTTTAAATATCTCAATCAATTTCATATCATCTTTACTCTCCGCTCCTTCAGAATTATTCTTAATCAACCTTGCGATGTATACCAGTTCGGTTCGCCGCTTCTTTTTCATCAATCAGACCTTCTTTAACCAGCTGTCGAACCGAGTTTTCCATCGTTACCATCCCTTCTTTCGCACCAGTTTGAATAGCAGATTTTATTTGAGGAATATTATTTTCTCGAATAAGGTTCGCGACACCTGCCGTATTAACCATAATTTCACGGGCCGGCACTCGTCCGCCGTCTTTGGCGGGAATTAACTGCTGAGCAACTACACCGCGAAGCACCGCTGAAAGCTGAATAAGAACTTGCTTTTGTTTTGAACCTTCAAAAACATCCACAATTCTTTCTACCGCTTCTGCGGCACTACCGGTATGCAAAGTAGAAAATACCAAGTGACCGGTTTCTGCCGCCGTTATAACCGTCGCAATTGTTTCCGGATCGCGCATTTCTCCCACAAAAATTACATTCGGATCCTGACGCAAAACATATTTAAGCGCATTCGCAAATGACTTTGTGTCCGTTCCGACTTCACGCTGTTCAATAAGACTTTGCTTATTACTAAACACAAATTCAATCGGGTCTTCAATAGAGATAATATGCGCACGTCTCGTTTTGTTTATTTCTTCAATCATGGAAGCGATCGTGGTAGATTTTCCGCACCCCGTCGGACCGGTGATAAGGACAAGTCCATCTACTAATTTTGAAAAACCAAGCAACGAACTTTCAAAATGCAAAGCTTCTGGTGTTGGAATATCTTTGGGAATAAGACGCGCGGTAAGAGCGATATTTTCTTGCTGCTGATGCAGGTTAACGCGAAACCTAACATCATCAACTGAAAAACCAAAATCCAGTTCTTTATCTTGTTCAAACTTAGCAATTTGCTCTTTAGTAATAATTGAATAGATTCCAGTTTGTAAAAGTTTATTTTCTAAAACGGTATCCTCAATGTTTTGTAACACGCCCTCAATGCGCAAAATCGGATTTGTGGAACCAACTAAGTGCAGATCTGAAGCATCTCGCTTTATCGCTTCTCTAAAGTAAGCTTTGATTGGTTGCATATTTATCTCCTTAGGTTAAAATTATAGCTTAATTATACAATAAACCGGCCGACTTGAAAAGCATCAATAAATATGGTAGTCTTATGAAGCAATTTTGCCACGGGCTGTAGCGAAGTTGGCTATCGCGTCTGCATGGGGTGCAGAAGATCGCAGGTTCAAGTCCTGTCAGCCCGACGCGAGCCAAACCAGTACAATAAACGAAATCCGGTTATATGCCGCTACGCGTCATATAGCCCTCATCGCTCGAAAATAAGAATTAATTTCTTATTTTACTCACTCTATCGGGCTATAGCGCAGTTGGTAGCGCGCGTGGTTCGGGACCACGAGGCCGTGGGTTCAAGTCCCACTAGCCCGACAAAAAACAAAACAAGCTTTTTAAGCTTGTTTTGTTAAAAGTTGAAACCTAAATTGAAAGTAAAAAAAACATGAAAAAACTTTGACATATCCAGCTTTTGCAGTAAAATACTAATATATCTATTAATAATTATAAATATATGGAAAATACGACCCAAGAAGAGAAAACTACAACGCCAAAACACGTGTTTTTACACCTGTTCGTAATTATTATGCTGTACGCCAGCACGATTAATTTTGTCACCCTTTTATTTCAATACATTAACTATTGGGTTGCTGACCCGCTTTTAAGGACCTCTTATTCTATTTCATATAACGCGGATTTAATTCGTTTTGGTATTGCGGCTTTAATTATTATTTTTCCGGTATTTATTTTGTCTTCAAAATTCTTAAATTCTAGTTATCTCAAAAATGCAGCCATCCGTGAAATGCGCATTAGAAAATGGCTGATATATTTTACCCTTTTTGTTTCAGCCTTAATTATAGTTGGCGACTTAGTTGGAATAATACTTTCCTTTCTCAACGGAGAAGCTACCCTTCGCTTCATTTTAAAAGCGCTTACCATTCTATCCGTCACAGGCTTAATATTTTTCTATTATTTAGGAGATTTAAGAGATTCAGTTTCTTCAAAGAATATAAAAATATTTGTCTGGGGTGTAATCGGTGCGGTAACTGTCGCAATTATTACCGGTTTTTTTGTAGTGGGTTCGCCGAGTGTTTCAAGGGCTATCAGATTTGATAATGAAAGAACTGCAAACTTACAGGAAGCCCAGTATCAAATAATTAATTACTGGCAAAATAAAGGTAAACTTCCTGCAACCCTCGGCAATCTAACGGACAGCATTAGCGGTTACAAGACCCCGACAGATCCAGAAACCGGCACTGCTTATGAATATTCAGTAACCGGCACAACGACATTTAAGTTGTGTGCAAACTTTAACTTAGCGAGCGATGCAAACAACCCAAATAGCATGCAAACCGGTGCGATTTACGCACCTTATCCAAATGGAAAAGTAGATAATTGGAGTCATGAAAAAGGCCGCACTTGCTTTGACAGAACAATTGATCCTGAAATCTATAAGCAATTTGACAAAATTAAATAATATTCAGCATAAAATAAAAAATCGCCCTAGAGGCGATTTTTTATTTAGCTTTATTTTTTCGAAGATAAATATATATCATTAACAATGACCCGTAGTTCAAAATCATAAACCACGGCTGACCCCAAGAAAAACCATCAAATTTCCAATTTGAAAAGGGCCAAAGAAACGGTGTTGGATAAAATTTATAGCTATGAGTGGGAATATCCATAATGATATGCATGAGCCATCCAATCATCACAATCGGCAAATCTCTCCAAGAAACAGATTTTCTAAATAAATATTTAATAATTAAAACCAGCGCAATAACTCCGAAGAAAACAAATAAACTATGTGAATAATTATATAATTGACTCGATAAAAGAAACGGTCCTCCCCCGCTTTGTTCTAGGGCAACAGAATTTTCAGGGCGGATAGGAATAATATTTATTCCTCTGAGGCGCATCCAAAGAAGCCAAATAATTGCCGGGGTAAATGCAAACAAATCCGGAAACATTCCCCAAAAAGCCGCCAAAAATAAATTGAATTTAGTTTGTTTTTTCTTATTTATTCCTTTGACGGCTGCAGCGGCCCAGAGACCGTGAGAAATAATATCCATATTATTCGTGGGCCTGATATGCGAGCAAGCGCATTTTACGTTCAAACCTCCAAGAATTTATTCGTCCGGCGGAAATTACCGTAAGACCAGCCACAATCGACTCCGTTGAACCAATGGTCGCGAGTGCCCAACCATTATCCATAATTCCGAGCAAGGCGCCCGTAATACCCATAACCGGCGCAAGCGAAGCGCCGATAATAAGCCCCAGTCTCGCCGGGTTAGTAAAATCTTGGCGCAAAGCAATCCTAATTTCGCTTTCATCCTTTTGATCAAATGATAATTTATTTTCGATTTTTAATTTACGTAAATTTCTTCGATACATTAACAATGATTGAAATGCCGTGGTTAGAGATAATGCAACTGCAGAAAAACCAAATACCACGCCACCGAGTATCATCTGTCCATTTACAAGCAAATGATGAACAGAAAAAGCTCCCCACGAAGCAAGGGCAAAAACAGGTATAAGTATTCGAGAACGTCTAATCAATTCCTTCCAGCTGAAACCGGAGCCGCGCAATGCAGATAATTCAGCTGCCTCACCAAGTAAATCATCGGTTGAAGCCGCAAATATTTTACCGATTCCAGCGGCATACTTTTCCAAAATATGCGCTACCGGACCGATTATAAATAGCGCTTTTATAATTGATTGCGCAATTTCTGTACGTTCGTGTGCATTATCAACGAGTACGCGATAGATTGCGTAATCAATCTGTAAAGGATAAATAATTTCACTAAGTTCGGTCATAAACTGTTGATCTTCCGGTTTAATACCATTATTGTCTTCATCCACCAAAACCAGGCGTTTAAAACGTAAATGATCATTTAAAATCGTTTTTACCGCTTCATCAATATTTTCACCGTGAACGTGAGCCCTTTGACGATCGCTTTCGGTTACAATTGGACGATGTTTTTCACGCAATAATTTTGGTAACCAAGTAATTATATAATTTTCCTGACTAAAAACACTAATCGTATGAACCGCTTTCAAAACATTTTCAGGTGTTCTCGTCATGGTTCGAACTCCAATTGCCTTTCCGTCTTTTAAAAGTTGTCTAATTCGTTCCTTATATTGCGGAAAACGCCTAAAAATATATACCAATTCAATCGGTACATATTGCTCCATGTCACATTCTTCCGGCAAAGAAATCAAATCCATTCGATAACTGCCGAGAATTTTTTTCTGAGCTTTTTTATTTCCGTATTCAAACATATTATAACTCGATAAGCGTTTGATCGCCGATAATAAGACGGTGGGTTTTTTTTGTTTCATTTTTTACAACTTTTGCCTGATCGCCAATAATACTATTTTTTATCACAACTTTTGCTTCGATGCGGCAGTTCGAAAAAATTATTGATTCCGAAATACTGGCATTTTTAACCGTACTGCCGGAACCAATAGTTACATTCGGTCCGATTTCACATTTTTCCAAAAAACAATTATCACCAATAATAACCGGCCCGATAATTTTTACACCAGATCCTATTTTTAGTTCTTTTCCAAGATGAACTCGTCCTTTAATTTTAAGTTTGTGGCCATTGCTCCCTGAAAACTCATCATCTTTCATTACCTCCAGCAAAAGTTTATTTGCCAATATTAAATCTTCCGGCATGCCGGTATCTTTCCACCAGCCGGTCACTTCTTCCCAACCTACCTTTTTTCCTTGTTTTAAAAAATAAGAATGGATGTCTGAAATTTCAAATTCCCCTCTTGAAGATTTTTGAATATGTTGAAAAGCATCGAAAAATATTTTCGGACCATATAAATATATTCCGGTTACCGCAAAATTATTGGAAGGGTTTTTTGGTTTTTCCTGCACTTCTATCAATTCATTTTTTTCGTTAAATACTGGCACACCAAATCGCTCTGGATCGTTCACGCGAGAAAAAGCCAACATACAATCATTATTGTTGCTTGTGAATTTTTCAAAAAACGGCACTAAACTGCCAAGCACAATATTATCTGACAGATAAAATATAAAAGGATCGTCCCCAATAAAATCTTTCGCGCAGTTCACCACATGGGCAATACCCTGAGGACCGCCGGTTTGTTCAAAATATTTAATTTTAACACCCCACCGGCTGCCGTCGCCGACAACATTCTGAAGTTGGACTTCACCAGGGTTGGTATTAATAAAAATTTCATTAACGCCAGCCTCAATAACCTTTTCAATCGCATGAAAAATCATCGGCTTGTTGGCAAGCGGTATTAAATGTTTATTGATGGTAGTCGTAATCGGCCGAAGTCGAGTAGCTCTGCCACCGCCGGTAAGAATGGCTTTTGTGATTTTCATAGCAATAGGCGATATTTTACCAAAAAACTAGTAATTCTACAACCCTTTTATAAATTATCATGAGCGGATTAGCGATGTATCGAAGCAGCGGGCTGTCCATACCTTGTTTTTCGCCAAATTTAATATTCCCCGTAGTAAGCTTTAATAATTCTCGATCAGTAATTTTACGGATCACCTGGATCATTTCTCTCTTTTTAACCCACAATTTCATATTATCTACCTTTAACCAATACTGATAAATTTTTATTTTTTCTCTAAACCAGCCTTTATAAATAAAAAATACCAGTAAACCAAGCTCCATAAAAATAAGCATCGGCAAAAGCAATATTAGCGTGCCGGTTTTATAATACATTAGCAGCACCGCATAGCGATTGCGTTCTAAGAAATAAAATTTGGAAGCGCTTCGGTTAAAAACATATTTATGAAAAAATTTCGCTGTTGAAACAATTACAACTTTATAACCGGTAATTTTTAAGCGTAAAGAATATTCAATATCTTCATGATAAGCAAATAAATCTTCATTTAACTTACCATATTGCTTTACCAAACCTGCCCGCATCATGAGAGCGGCGCCACTTGCATAGCCGACTTCCGATACCGGAGGAAGTTTTATACTGCTTTCTTCTACTCCAAAATTTGGGATGAAGCCAAAACCGAGATAGTTGAATGAATTTCCGGCAGTATTAATTTTAGTTGTACCATGAAGCAAGATCAATGCTTGAGCGCAGCCAATCGTCTTGTCGGCCTCTAGCGCTTCAACCATTTTTTGAATACAGGTTTCACCAACATAACCGTCTTGATTGTGCCAAAAAATATAATCAAAGCCGTTTTTAACCGCCCAATCAATGCCAACGTTATTTCCACCGCAAAAACCTTTGTTTACAGTCTGGGGCAATATTATTACTTCCGGTAATTCATTTTTTGAAAGCGGCAAAACAAGTTCCTCAATTTTTTTTATTGATGAACCAAACTCCGGATGTGGATTATCTACAATTACTAAAGCGGTTTTATCTTTTGGGTAAGTCGATTTCTTAAGCGCCTCAATCATTTCAGGCAAATATTCGTCTGAGTGATAGGAAAGATAGACAATCGCTACTTTTGGTTCATTCATATTTTAATAGCGTAATATTTAAAATTTCCGCGCCACTTCCACATATACTTTAACCAGCTCAAAATATGAACACGGGCAAGTTTGTTTTTGAACAATGCTTTTATAACTTTGGGTTCCGAGGCTGAACCGCGTCCGTGTACATGTTCAATTTTTGCTTCCGGAAAATAATATACCGATAAGTTATTTTCCCAAAATCTTCGACAAAGATCACTGTCTTCGTAATACATCCAGAATCGCTCGTCAAAATAACCGACTTTTTCAAAAGCCGCACCGCGAATAAACATCGCCGAACCCATGAGCCAATCTACCGGCCGTTTAAAATTATGTTCCACATCTTTCATAGTAAGATGACGGTGGTATTTTTTACCTCTTTCAGTATGAAGACGGGTTCTAGTAAATAACGGATGCCAAAAAGTCGGAAAACGATAACATGATAACTGTAAAGCTCCATCTGGATAAACGATTTTGGGGCCAGCCATACCGACCGAACTTTCTTTTTCCATGAAATTATATAATTTTCGCAAAACACTTTCGTTTGAAAAGAAGAAAGTATCGGGATTTAAAACAAAATAATAATTTGCTTTAACTGATTTTAAACCGATATTTTGCGCAGCACCAAAACCGCGATTTTCTTGAAGCAGTAATTTTTCCGCTTCCGGATATTTTTCAGAAAGCAGAGCAATACTGCCATCTGACGAGGCGTTATCAACTACAACAACTTTAACATTTAAGCCAGAAATTTTGATATCTGAATATAGCGAAGCAAGACAGCGGTCAATCTGCTCTTTTCCGTTAAAATTCACGATAACCACAACGACATCAAACATATTTTATGCCCACCAACGCCCTAAATTTTTCCAGGATTCGCGAGTGATACTTTTAATTCTTTTGCGTTCAGCTTTCAGTTCTTCCCTTCTATTCCATAAATCCCTAATACCTTTTAAAATTTCCCTATCAAACCAAAAATTATATTTAAACTTTAATCCTTCATACCAAAATATCAAGAAAAAATCAAGAATAAAGTTTGGCCATTGCTCATTTTTATAAATAGTAGCCAAGTGATTACGATAACTATTATATCGAATATAAAAAGGCTGCTTTTTCTTATTCTTAAATCTACCTAATAAAGACTTGTCTTCCGGTTCTTTAATACCCCGTTCATGATAGGCGGAAATACCGGTAAGCACCGCTGAACCAAAACCGCCGAGCTGTAATTTCCACGCCAGATCGACATCTTCCTGATAAGAAAAATAACTTTCATCAAATAATTCACCGGGTCGGCATACAGCTCCAACCGCTTGACGACTATAAATTGCAATAGCTGCTGATACCCCAAAAACATCATGTACCGGAGATTGTTCAAATACTTCATTTTGAAAATTTTTTCCGGCGCTAATATCGACAACTTGTCTATTTTTTCTAATCTGCAAACCAAGCGAGTCGATAATTGTTGTTTTAGTTCCATTTTGCATCCGAAGCAAACGCGGTGAAACCGAACCAACTTTCGGATTTTTATCGAGATAATTGGTTAATTTTTCAAAAACCTCCGTTTCCAAAATAAGGTCCTGATTAATCACCGCAACATACGGCGAAGATGATTCGCGAAATAGAAAACTGTGAGCCGGAGCAAAACCGATATTTTTATTTTTAATAAAAATTCTAACCGGAACGCCAATTTTATCTTTTTGTTCGTTTATAAATTCAACCGATCGATCGGTAGAGCCGTTATCTAATATAAGCAACTCCCAATCTATGAAACTTTGACTCTTTAGGGAATCAAATAAGGCGGGTAAATATTTTTCGCCATTCCATGTAACTAATTGAACACTAAGCTTCATAATCGTAATGAGTGAGTATAATGACAAATTTATTTGTCATTATCGAGCGAATTAGTTTATATCGGAGATATAATCGTAATGAGTGAGTATAATGACAAATTTATTTGTCATTATCGAGCGAATTAGTTTATATCGGAGTTATTATCATGTACTAAATCAATAACCCAGGTCACAGCGAGCACGAACGCTGCTATTATCGCGAGACAAATTCCCGCGAGAAACGATTCCCATTTAAAAAAATAATTTATCAAACTCTTTGCAAATTGATATTGTTTCCAAAATAACTTTTGTTTCGCGAAGCTTCTTCCTCCAAAATCTATTGCCTTAGCATCTGGAGTAAACCAAACTTCATAGCCAAGTTTTTTTGCCTCTTGGCACAAATCAACATCCTCAAACCAAATAAAAAATCTTTCATCAAATAATTTACCAAGCTTACTATAAACCTCTCGGCTCACCAGCATAAATGAGCCCTGCACACTATCTACTGCTTGCGCCTTTGAAAAATCAAATCCTGTTTGTAAATATTCATTCAGTAATTTGGGAAATATATGATGAATTTTTAACAGTATTACCAGCTGATCAAAAAATTTCGGAAAACGACGCGGCAAAGCATTATTTTTTATGACGCCGGCTTCATTATACAAAACACCGCCAACGATGCCGGCTTTGGGGTGCTGCTTTGCAAATTCAATCAATTTCTTTAAACTCCCCTCACCCACTTCCATATCGGGATTCAAAAGCAAAAAATATTTTCCACTAGATTTTTTTACTAACTCATTATTAGCAGCCGCAAAACCGAGATTTTTAGAAAAAACTGTTAACGCTAAATCCGGAAATTTTTTTCTAATCTCGGTAACTGTACCGTCGACAGAATTATTATCTGCCACCAGCTGCTCATAACTCAAACCGTCTGAACCTTTTTTAACCGATTCGAACTGCCTCAAAACAAAATCAGCCGAATTCCAGGTTACGGTAAGAATTGAGACATCCATAGTCGAAATGAGTAAAAGAAATGAAAAAATTTTATTTTTCTTAACAAATGAGAATATAGCGAGGCCCCGATAATTATTTCGTCTTGAGAGCCAGCTTAAGAAAATCTACGGTCGGAATAGCCGTCGGATCAATTCCTTCAATGATGGCAGTATAAAAACTTAGATAACTGCTAAAAACCAATACTTCTATCGTTTCCAACAATTTATTTTTTTCTTTACAGCGATAAGTCAAAAACTGTTTAGCGTGTCGAACTAAAATATTTTTTGTAACCTGATATCGTTTTTGCACCCGTTTGTCATACAAATCCGATTCGATAAACGCAAAAGTTTCATTTTCACCAGCAGGAAATGTTAACCCTTCAAGCAAATGATGATTTAGTTCAGGGATAAGAAAATACCCGCCGAACCGCTTAGAATTTTCATTAAGCTGATTAGCCGCCACATGCACGCTGCCCGCCAAATGCGCTGAGCCAACATACCAAACCGGACCGCGTAATAACGCGGATGCAAACTGTTTCGCCAAATTCTTCTGTTCTCCGTTTTTCGGACCAAATAATTTTTGATATTTTTTGGCGGTATTTACAACCTTGTCCAAAGTAATTCCTGAAAGTTTAACTTGCTTTAATCTGATTAACAAAAGTAATGGCCCAAAAATTGTATAACCGAGACCCATTCGCGGTGAACCGCAAGGATTGTTTTGTGTACCAAATATTAAAGCGGGAATTTTATTTTTTTGTGAAATTTTAGAAAGCTCCCCATTTGAGGTGATAATAATTATTTTGGCCTTGCGTTTTCTGGCCTTTTCAAGCGCTGACAAAGTTTCCTCAGTTGAACCTGAATAACTAACCGCAAAAACCAAGGTATCTTTGGTTAAGGTGCCAGGAATATCATAACCATTTACAACCTCCAAAGGTATTTGCAGTTCATTTTCATAAACGGAACGAATAACATGCGCTCCAAGAGTTGAACCTCCCATGCCAAGAAAAATGATATTTTTAAATTTCTTATAATTACCGGGAATTTTGATCTTTCTCACTTCATCATGAACCTGTTTGATTTGATTGGAAAGCTTTTCAATACTTCCAGCCATATTCATGGAATCAAGACGTTTAATTTCATTGATGCTATCGAGGTTTGCTTGCATAAAATAGATAATAAATTCGAGTTTAGTTTAGCAAAAAAACCGCCACTTGTAAACAAATGACGGTTAATTTATTTCTTTAAGCTAATACCGGTTTTTGAGCAAATTCCTTTACTTCTGATTCATCTTTGAAAGCATGCGGGTATTTTGCAACCAGATAATCACGCAAGGCTTTTTCCCATGGTCTAACGGTGTTTACTTTTTCAGCAATAAGGCGTTTGGAAATTAGACATTCTCGTTTTGGTCTTGGAGTATAGAAAGTTTCGGAAAAATAATCAGACGAAACCGGTTTCACCTTAATTTCTGATTCATAACCAAGTAAAGAAACAATTTTTTCGGCAATCTCAAATCTACTGGCGGCACCGGGTGAAACCAGATGATAAATTCCGTTGGCTTTTTTATCAAGTAACACATTTATGGTGCGAGCGACATCCGGCGCATAAGAAAGCGTTCCGAATTTATCATTTACAACGTTTAATTCCTGGCTGCCGGAAGTAATTTGCGAAACCAATTTGCCGACAAATTTTTTATCATATTTTGGACCCCCGCCAATCAACCATCCGAGGCGTAAAATTAAATGCTTTGGCGCATAATATTGCGTCATAAGTTCGCCCATATGCTTGGTTAAACCGTAGACGTTTAAAGGCAGCGGTTCATCATGTTCAGTGTACCAATCGCTACTGCCATCAAAAATATTTGCCGAACTGGTATACACTAATGTTGCACCATATTTAGCGGCAAGTTGAGCCATGGTTTTGGTAGCGAGTGTGTTTACCGTATAAGCTAACGGCAAATTTTTCTCACACGCTTCCAAATCCGTCATAGCAGCAAGATGAACGATATAATCCGGCTTAAATTCCGAAATAATTTTTTCGGCATCGGCAAAATTAGTTACATCCAATTCTGATTGCCAATTTTCTGTCGGGTGCTTGGTGGTAGCGCAAACTAAGTATTTTCCTGAAAAAGAGTCATACAAAGTTCTACCAAGCGCCCCATCCGTGCCGGTAATAAGCATCTTTTTCCTTCCAACTTTTTCATCTTGTTCGGCTTCTAAAATTTGCTTAGCAGATTCCTTAGTTAGTGACTTGATCAATTTAAAATATTCAAAAGCTATCTTGTCCCAACTATATAATACCATCGCGCGTTGGGCAGATTTTAATCCAAGTTCAATTATTTCTTCACGGTGATCTGAAGCGTATTCAAACTGCCTGGCAAGCGAAGGAACATCCATTGAAAAGAATAACCCGGCATCTCCAAGAGGTTCACGATTTTCCTTTTTGTCGTTTGCGATCACACAAACCGCCCTACCCATCGCTTCGATAAGCGCTGGAGAATGTCCGCCTACTTCGGCGGCCCGCACATAACATAATGAATTTTTAACTAATTGTTTATAACGCTGACCAAACAAAAACCCGGTAAAAATTACATTTTTTCCGGCATTCATTTTTATTTCTTCCACCAATTCCGGAGAGTAGCGGTTATCACCCACCATTACCAAGGGTAATTTACTACCGGATGCAGCGTGCGCCCTTACTACCAAAAGCGGATTATTTTCCGGTTCAAACCGGGCAACGTAAATAAAATATTTTTTGTAAAGCAATTTAAATTCATCAAGCACATCAATGTCAGGTGTTTGTTCAGTTTCGATTTCGGTGCCATAAGGAATAAAAGCACTCGACATTCCCCGTTCTTTTTTATAAAACTCCTGCACACTGCCGGCATCTGTTACAATTTGATGTGAAGCAATACCTGCGAGGTATGAACAAAGTTTTAAATAGGTACGAGCAAACTTGCCCCATTTTTTACGATGCCAATCCAGCCCATCCACGCAAAATACAACTTTCTTTCCAAGAATTTTTGCCAGCAATGCAAACGGCGCATTTCCAACATTTACAACAATTACAACTGAAGCGGTATTATATATAAACACATGCAGTACGCTGATCAAAGAATGAAAAAGCGTATCCAAACTTTTACGCGCAATAGTTGGTAAATAAAATAACTTCACGCCTTTATATTCAACGGGTTTGTTTTCAAAATAATTGGATCGGCAATATACCGAAACATCAGCGCCGAGCCCTTTTAGATTAACCGCAAGCTCTTCTGCAAGAGTTTCAAAACCACCGTAAGAATTAGGAATTCCTCGGTGACCGAGAATAGCAATGCGAATTGGCTGAGTTTTTGTAGTAGTTTTCTCCATATTTCCGCTAATATTAGCGTAAACCTAAACTTGATACGGAACAAATAATTATACATCAAAAAAGACCCTTTGTCAAGGGTCTTTTGAAAACGATTTTTTACCTATTTCTTTAAATCTTTTTGTACTTCCTTCCATCTCTTTTTTAATTCCCTGAGAAGCATTACTTTAACTTCTTCTGCCAACTCTTTCTTTACTGCGTATTCCTCTACTGCTCTTTCTACTAACGCATCATACATATCTTTGGTTGGGCCCTCCAGCTGTTTCAGACTCGCTTTTAATTCATTAAACAGCGGCTCAAGATGATTGGCCAACTTTGAGCGCATTTCTTTGCCTTTAGGCGTGGCATTTAGCCACATGAGTGACGCTCCAAGTAAACCTCCTAAAAATAGACCCTTTTTAAATCTTCCCATATGGAGATAGTTCGTTAGTTAGAGAATTTAAATATATGAAAGGGATTCTTTGACAAGCTCTAAATTATAATCTGGATCAGGTTCCACAGCCAGCGCTAGCAGTATTTCCAGCGGCTGCTGATAGACCGAAACCTGGCTGAAATGAGGTGCCTGGTAAGGTAGTGTTACATTCCGCAGGTGCATTGGTAAAGGCCGCGCAAATTGCCTGTTTTACAGCTTCTGGAGTGCGTCCAGCTTCAGACTGTACGCCATTGATTACGAGAGTCGGTGAACCCTGTACTCCGTATTTGGCATTTTCAGTTTGATTGATTGGAAACATCGGATACTGACCGGAGAGCCAAGATGCTTTGTCATTAAATTTAGCCATGATGCCAAATTGCTTATCGGTTTTAGCATAGCAACTATCAAGAGCGGATACATTTACTCCGGCGGAAGTTAGACATTGTTTATAATTTGCAGGCTGACCGTCATTTTGCCCGGCAGAAAAGAAACAATTTAGATAAGCGCTGTACTTCGCTGGCTGTTCTTTACTAATACAATACTGGCGGGTATTTTCTTCGACTTCTTTCTGACCATGCATGGCGTAACTGACATACTTAATTGAAATGTCTGCTTTATCCTTCAATAAATTCCATGCCGGTAAGAAAGCTTTTTCCATCTGCAAACCATAAGGGCAATACGACATCACGAATAATTCGACAGTTGGTTTGGCGGTCTTAGGAACATTGGCAGCCGGTTGCTGCTGGGCTGGTTGCTGTGCTTGTTGTTGCGATGGCTGATTGGCTGCAACATAATTAGAATCCGTGGTCTTGCCAACATTTACCTTACCCGTAAGGGTTAGATAACCAAGAATAATAAAACCGAGGGTACCGAGGGTGAGAAGCCCACCAACAGCCCCAACGATTAGAGCGCTTTTGGGATCCAAAAGCTCAAATAAACTTTTTTTGTCTTGCGACATAAATAAAATAGAAAAATAAATAAGGTAGATATTATTATAGTACTTTTTTAACGCTCAGGCAATACAAATTGTCAAGCTAACCCCCTGGGTTATTTTGGTTTGATTGCGGTGATGTGAAGATTTGGCGAAGGAATGTATTGTAATATTAAACTTTCTATATAAACAAGGCCATTTATGCACTTTTTAAAAAATTTAATGATTGCTGACTCATTATTTTCAGTAAAAAATTGTTCATTATTAATCTGTTTTCCCGTTTGTTTCTTCGCTTTTGCTTCCATTGCAAAAAAAGCCGCAATCCCAATTAACTGCCCTAGGACATGTTCACTATATTTTATTGAATAATTAAAACCGAATTTATTTAGCGTTATTAAAATATCATTTTTTGAAAAGTAATTAATATGGCCTGCATATTTATTTGTAAGATTTTTTCCAATATTTAATTTTCGAAGCCAATTCCAAAATGATACTTTACTTCCTTCGCATGGCACAAAGATATAAAGCACCCCACCCGGCTTCAAAACTCTTTGGGCCTCAGATAAGATCTGTTGCCAATTTTCTACATGCTCAAGAACATCTAATATAATTACCGCGTCAAAAAAATTATTCTCCCTCGGCAGCAATTCACCAGTCTGACAAAAATATTCAACACCATCTTTAGTTTCGCGCGCGGCGTTTATTGCATTCACGCTAATATCAACACCCTGACAAATTAATTCTGGCCGAATTAATTTTATACCACGTATAAACTGACCGGCTCCACAGCCGATTTCCAAAACTTTATCACCCGATTTAAGAATTTTAAGAGCTCGTAAGGCGTGCCCCAAACGGATACTGGTCGGATCGCTAATTTTTGTTGATGCGGTTCCCCTGCCCCAAACGGATTTTTCGTAATCAAAACTCATACCGCTTCTTTGTAAACTTCTTCAAGTCGATCCATATGACCTTGCATACTAAATTTATCCAACACTAATTTTCTTCCTTTTTCACCCATTTTCTTTTTTTCTTCGTGCGATACGCTTATTATTTTCTTCAAAGATTTTTCCAAATCTACTTCGTTACCAGTTTCAAATACATATCCAGTTTCACCATCAATAATCTTTTCATGCATTCCCGGTAAATTACTACTGACTACCGGAGTTTCACAGGCCATCGCCTCGGTAGCTACCAATGAAAACGATTCCGAAATAGATGGAATTACGACGGCAAAGGCGGCGGCATAAAATTTTGCCATTTTTTCCGGGTCGTGGCAAGCGCCAAGCCATGTGATATTTTTTATTTTTAGATTTTCCGCCTCAGCCCTATATTCATGCTCGTGATACCCGCCGCCCACAATTGCCAAATGAGCATCATCACGATTAAATTTATGCCAAGCTTTTAATAATTTTGATAATCCTTTGATAGGCAATAAATTACCCACGAACATAAAGATCTTTTTATTTTCGAGCCCGCCAAGACCAAGGTCGTGCAGATTCACCGTCTGCGGTTTAAAAATTTCTGTATTAATACCATTGTGAATTACTATTGATTGATCGGGAAATATAAATTTACGTTCGGCTAAGTAATGGCGTTCATCCACCAAAATGACCCGTTTTGATTTTTGCATAATTCTTTTTGCAAATAACCGGTCATAAACATTTTTAACTAATTGACGATGTTTGAGAGTTGGCGAAGCATCCATGTGATACGTGACAACATAAGGACGGCCCGAAAGCCAAACCCATTCTGCTCCGCCATAAAAAGGATAATGCAGATGCACCAGATCAAAATCATGAAAAGATTGTCGTAATTCTGGTACTAAACCCGCTATACCACTACGAACCAAAGGCTTCGCTCGCACCACTTTAAAAGGAAATTTTTCATCTTTATATTCATATGGAAAATATGCCAAGGTAAAAACGGTTACTTGGTGGCCGCGCTTAACCAATTCACTTGCTTCATCGTATGCGACTCGACCCATACCGCCGATATCTGGAGGCAGAGACGCAACGACGTGTGCAATTTTCATATGATTTAACAAAATATATTCAACTAATCAATCACTTTTCATTTCAAAAAAACGCCAAGTATTACTTCAGCGCCTTTTCTCTTATTACCTTCGTAATTTCACGATTTAATTTTTCTATCTTAATTACAAGTCGGAAGACGATAAAAAACAAAACTACCAATGAAATATATACGACCACATCGGCCCCGCGTCCAACCCCGAGCATCTCTGCGACCCGCGCAGTAAGATTCGGTTGAATTACCACTACGCCCGCTAGCACCCAAAATAATATCCAAACCACAGTTTCTTTCAGTGAAAGATCTTCCGAACGATAACGCATAAATACCTTGCTAATTGCAATAAGAAAAATTAATATTAGCAATGCTTGAATAGGCTGGTTCATTTGATTTATATAGTTTATTTAGTAAAACTAGCTATAATGAGGTCTAAGATAATTCTAAACCCTCCGGAGAGTCCTTGTCCATAGTTCAAATAAGTCACCTCAACCGGACTTTCTGCATAAGTTAAATTATTTTTTTTAACAATTTTTAGTATTTCAGTATTGTGCGCCATGCGATCATGAAGGAATACTACTTTGCTTAAAGCTTTTTTTGATAAAATTCTAAAACCGTTGTGTGCATCTGAAAGCGTAATGCCAGTGAATACAAAATTTATCCATCGGGCCGCCGGTAAAATTAAATATTTTTTTTGCCAAGGAATTTTTGAACGGCTATCTAAAAATCTCGAACCAAAAACTAAGTCGACATTTTTATCCCGCATTAATTTTAACGCCGGTTCAATATCAAGCGGATTAAATTGACCATCAGCGTCAAAATGAATTACTATCTCCGCTCCGACATTTCTCGCGTAGGCATCCCCTGTTTCTAACGCCGCTCCTTGCCCGCGATTAATCTCATGTTTAATAACTTTCGCTCCAGCTTTTTCAGCCTCGAGCGCAGTATCGTCTTTAGATCCATCATCAACCACTAAAACATCTTTATAACCATGTTCAAAAAGACCGCGTATCACGCGGCCCACCCTTAATTTTTCGTTGTAAGCCGGAATAACGACCAAAACCATAAGCATTAGTTGTTCTGCTGACTTGAACCGATACTATTAAATAACAAAGTTTCTTTACGAGCAATAATATAATCGATGGTTTTGCGCAAACCCTCTTCTAGCCTTACAAGCGGCAACCAATCTAAATTATTTTTTGCATAGCTAATATCCGGCAAGCCTTTCTGAGTAAGAAATAGTAAAGGTTTTTCAACCACAATCCTTGAAGGCGAATTTGTCATTTTAATTATTGCTTCGGCAACCTCGGCATAAGGAACTGCTTTTTCACCGCCTAAATTTGCAACTTTTACTTCCGGACCGGTATTTTGAAGTCGAATAATACCGTCAACGATATCACTCACATAACACAATGACGTTGAAAAAGATTTGTCACCGTAAATAACTAAATCTTTTCCTTCTAAAGCATTAATAATAAAATCTGGGATGAGCTGGTGGTCAAACAACTTCATGTGCGGACCGTAGGTAGTAAAAATACGGGCAATTTTAGTATCAATTCCATAAACTTGTCGGCTGGTTTCTACGCAGGTTTCCGCAAATCTCTTACCTTCGTCATAACACGCGCGTTCAGAAAGCTGATTTACCACGCCTAAATCTGTTTCATTGAAAAGGTCTCCCCGACCCTGGTCATCACCATACACTACCGCGCTTGAGGTAAATAAATATTTAGCGTGATATTTAACAGCGAGATCAAGCGTATTTATCATAGCTGAAGAATTTGCCCAAAGCGACTGCATTTTTAATTTTTCAAAATCGCGCGGGCTGGTAGGACACGCTAAATGATACACCTCTTGAATACCCTGAAATTTTACTTTGAATTTATCCAATTCATCATACTGATCAAGATTTAGAGGTTTATTTACATCACAATTGATAAATTCAAAATCCGGATATTGGAGTAAGTGATTAATGGTTGCAGGATCGGAATTAGAAAAATTATCCATGCAAATTACCTTGGCATCTTTAAGCAACCTTTCACATAAATGCGAACCGATAAAGCCGGCGCCGCCGGTAACAAGAACATTCTTTTTTTCAAAAATTGGTATATCCATATAACATTAATTTGTGCCTTTATTGTAGCATTTTTTGCCAATGATGACAATGGAGCTATCTAATAGTCGCTGGTAGACCGGGCGTGACAATAGTTAAGGATTCATAAAAATCTTGATCCAACAAAACATAGCGGCCTTTTTCCGGTAAAAAAGGTAAATAATAGTTTTTGTCTCCGAAATTTAAAGTTTTAATTTTCCACAATTTACTCACTGCTAAATTCAAATTTTTTGTAACAATTTTTTGATCACTTAATCCGACCGAGGCGATATTCACTTTTCCATCTCTAATTATTAACAAAATTGCCTTATCACCAACAATTTTATAATCCAAAATTTTTGTCGAATTTTTTATTGTTGCAACAATCTTTCCGGTCGATACTTTTTTTATGGTTATAGCACCCCGAACAAGAGTAGCAGAAAACATCTCCCCAAAATCATTCACATCAACCATAGATTGGTCTACCACATAACGACTAACAACTTTTTTTGTCGTAGTATTATAAATTCGATAATCTGTTCTAGCGGTTTTTTTATTATATTTATAGGAAACTATATAGAATCCAGATTCAAAATATTTTATGAAAACATTCTCACTAATTAGATTCGTTTTAGAAATTTGAGTACTTCCACTAAAATCACCATTCTCTTTATAAACATCAAGAAAATAAGCATCGCGACGTTTTGCGAGAATCGCAGTTTCTTCTTTTAAGAATGCAGGATAAACAACTTGTGATATTATTTTTTCTTCTGGAATGCTTGAAACAGAAGTAGTTATATCTTTTGCAATATCATAACGGCGAAGTTCGGAATTTTTAACATACCAAAAACCACCTCGGCCGCGTTTAATTGGGCTTCCTGCTGCCATTGTTAAAGCTAAACCGGCATTAAGCCGACCACGACCAACTTGCCCAGCATGCGGCGCATTATAAATATCAATTGGGTCAGCGGTTGAAAGGATTGTATTTATAATTTCTTTAGCAGTATATTCGGGATGAACTGACTTAATGAGCGCAGCGGTTGCCGCTACTAACGGCGTAGCAAACGACGTGCCAAACCACGGCCCACTAAACTGATTTGGATAACCGTACTGTGGCGCAAACCGCTCGGTACTATAAATATATTCGCCTGGCGCCATAATATCAATGCACTTTCCATATTCGCTAAAATCACTTAGCCTATCCTCTGAATCCACCGACCCAACTGTTAACAGCCAATTCTCACCCTCGCCATCATAAGCATCAAAACATCCTGGATAGGTTGGTTTTTTACTTGTATCGCCGATACTGTCAGCCGAGTCATAATTTCCCGCGGCAACGACGATTACTATTCCCTTTTTATACGCCTGCCGCATTACTTCGTAAAAACGCTGTTCAAAACTATCCCCCATAAAACTCATACTGATGATATCGGCACCGTTATTAATCGCATAATTTACTGCTTCAGTTACGCTTTTTAGAGAACCGGTGCCATTACTTCGAATTGCTCGAAGAGTCATAATACTGACTTTTTGCGAAAGACCCGTGCCGTCTAGTAAATTATTTCCTCTAGCGCCAATTAACCCACCCACGATTGTGCCGTGGCGCACCGCTTCTTTATCATCCGCCACATCAAAAACAGAAGGACGCACATTGTTATTATTTTCAACAAAATTCCAACCATTTACGTCGTCGACGTAACCATTATTATCATCGTCTTTTCCGTTATCAGGAATCTCCCTCTGATTAACCCATAAATTATCTCGGAGATCTTCGTGCCAAATATCCATGCCAGTATCAATAAAAGCCACCACTACCTTCTTTGAGCCCGTTGAAACATCCCAAGCGGCTTCAGCATTAATTTGCTTCATAAAGATCGCCTGCTGATTATACTCCGGGTCATTTGGAACTAAAGCAAAAACCGGTTCAACAACAAAAATCGTCGAAATAATAAGACAGATCGAAAAGATTGCTTTTTTGGCCAAATTATTATACAATCGCTCCATATAACCTATTAATTATACCATTTATTTTGGCTACTCCCAACTTATGTTCTATCGTCTAAAACAAATGATTTTGCTATTCGTTGATACCGCAATGCTTTATGTCGGGTTATACGCGGGTGTTGCTGCACGCAACCTAGAGATTCCAGGCAAAAGTCTTACCGGTCTTATTCTTCCCATATCACAATTATTTATTGCCGCTCTCATTATCATGTTTATTATCGGTTTATATGATGTTGGACGCAGTCGCAACTCTTGGAAATTTTTTCAAAAAATTCTTTTATCGGCTGGAATATGGTTTGCGGTTGCGGTGTTCTTTTTTTACGCTTATCCAAATATTACTGTTTCACCTAAAACCACTCTTTTACTAATTACTTTTTTTGGTTTTGGTTGTGTTGCTCTATGGCGTTTTATTTATAATCATTTTTTATCAGCCAATCTATTAAAAACATCTATTGTTTTCGTCGGCTTTAATAACGAAATAAAAGAAATAATTGACGTAATTAATAAATTTCCAGAACGGGGCTATGCTGTTGCTGGCGTAGTTAGCAGTTCAACTGTTTCCGAATTAAATTCCGCCCCAAACCTAGCTTCAATAATTAAAATAAATAATGGCGCCTATCCTGGTTTAATTGTAATTTCCGAAAATACTGCCACTCCCGAAATTCTCAAAGAACTTTACCAAGCGCTATATAGTCAAGTAAGCATGGTTAAACTGGCGGAATTTTACGAAGCTTTTTTTCGCCGCATTCCTCCATTTACTTTTTCTGAAGATTGGTTTATTACGAATCTAAAGGAACAATCCTTAAAAATTTATGATCGCTTTCGAATCATTATGGATTTGTTTTTTGCTGTTATTACCGGATTGGTTTTTATTGTTTCATTTCCAATTATCGCCTTAATTTTAAAAATTACTTCTCCTGGTCCAATATTTTTTTCTCAAACCAGAATTGGAAGAATGGGAAAAGAATTTAAGATTTACAAATACCGTACCATGAAAGTACTGGGTGCGGGCGGCAGCGCTGAACTAAGCGGGCCACAATTTGCAACTGTAAATGATGAACGAATTACTTTTTTTGGTAAATTTTTACGCCGCACACGGCTTGATGAGATTCCTCAGTTTTGGAATATTTTACGCGGCGAAATGGCACTGATTGGACCTCGGCCGGAGCGCCCGGAGTTTGTAAAAATTCTTACCGATCAAATGCCGTTTTATACCTTACGACACCTCGTCAAACCCGGTCTTACCGGCTGGGCACAGCTCCAGGCATCATATTTTGGCACGATTGAAGAAAATTTGGTAAAGCTAGAATACGATTTGTACTATGTAAAAAATCGCAATTTATTTTTGGATATTGCGATTATTTTACGGACTTTTAGTGTGCTATTTAGGTTCATGGGAAGATAAAATAATTGACCTACAGAATCAAGTTTAAGATTGCCAATTTACAAATTAAAAACCCCGACTTTAGGTCGGAGTTTTTTATTTAAATATTATCTAGCTATTTATGGTTCCCATTTTTTATTCCGAGTGCTGCTTTTATGAGACCAATAAACAGCGGGTGCGGATGGAGCGGTCTCGACTTAAACTCCGGATGAAACTGCGAACCGACAAAATATGGATGGTTCGCAAGTTCAATAATTTCGACTAAGTCTGCTTCTTTATTTACCCCAACAATCTGCATTCCGGCTTTTTCCATTTCTTCACGATATTTATTATTAAATTCATAACGATGCCGGTGTCGCTCGCTGATATTGGTATCTTTATATAATTTTTGAACTTTGCTACCCGCTTTTAATTCACAATCATAAGCGCCGAGCCGCATCGTACCACCGTAACGATTTTGTTTTACATTATCAGCTTGATTCGGATTAATATGAATTACCGGATTATTTGATGCTGCATCACATTCAACCGTATGAGCATCAACATACCCAAGAACATTGCGCGCAAATTCAACAGATGCAAGCTGCATTCCGTAGCATAAACCCAAATACGGAATTTTGTGTTCGCGCACAAAACGGATTGCATTGATTATGCCTTCAATTCCGCGAGTACCGAAACCACCAGGAACGATTACCGCATCAAATTTCTTCAATTCTTCGGTCTCTCCGGGGTTCTTTTCATACTTTTCCGCATCTACCCAAGTAAGCTCCGGCTTCGCCCCATAGAGCCAAGCAGCGTGTTTTATCGCCTCGATTACAGAAATATAGGAATCTGATAAAGTATAATTTCCGGTACCAAAATACTTGCCAATTACGGCAATTTTGACCGGTTTTTTTGCATTTGCAATACTGTTAATAAATTTGTTCCAGCCCGGATTCTTCTTTTCACGAAAACGTAATTTTAGACGTTTTCCAATGAGGTCGCTAAGATGCTGTTTTTCAAAATTTGCCGGAACGTCATAAATACTTGAAACATCCGGCGCGCTAATAACATCTTCTTCGGTCCGAAGACCGCAAAATACCGCCAGCTTTTCTTTACGCGGCTGATCAAGGGCGTCTGGCCCTCTCGCCACAATAAAATCCGCTTGAATTCCACTAGAATTAAGAGCGCGGGCGGCGTGCTGAGTCGGTTTAGTTTTCATTTCACCGATATGGCTAGGTACCGGCAAATAACTAACGAGCACGAATAATACATCTTCAGGTCTTTCCAATTTCAACATGCGAGCCGCCTCGAGAAACAAAATATTTTCATATTCCCCTACCGTACCGCCTATTTCAATAACCATCACTTCGGCCTTTGTTTCTTCGACCGCTTTTTTCATTCGAGAAATAACTTCTTGAGGAATATGAGGAACGACTTGTACGCATCTGCCTTTGTAATACATGCTGCGTTCTTTTTGAATTACACTTTCATAAACTCTACCGGTAGTCATGTAATTCAACGAAGTGATATTAGTATCAAGAAAACGTTCGTAATTTCCAATATCTTGATCAGTTTCATCTTTGTCATCAGTTACAAATACTTCACCATGTTCGAGCGGGTTCATGGTTCCGGCATCCACATTAACATACGGATCAATTTTCATAGCGGTTACGCTCAGTCCTCGATTTTTCAGAATTCTTCCAATTGATGCAACTGCGACACCCTTGCCGACTCCCGAAATAACTCCACCAATAACGAAAATAAATTTTGTTTTTGCCATAGCCAATGAAAATCAATACTAAGAAATAGCTTGTACAATAATTTTAATTTCAGCTTCTAAACCGTGTCCAAATTTAATATTCGCCGCAAAAGTTCCGGCTTTCTTAATGGGTTTCATCTGGATTTGATCGGGCAAGACATTATAACCTTGTTTTTTTAGAGAATCACAAATTTTTTGACTCGTTACCGCTGCATATAAAACACTTTTTTCGTTGGCTTTTTCCATAAGTTCAATTTCAAGGCCGTCTAGTTGGCCGGCGATACTCTGTTGTTCGTGTAAATCAGCTTCGGTTTTTTCCACAACTTTCTTTTTGTCTGAATTTATTTTCTGAATTGCTGCGGAAGTTGATTGAACCGCCAAATGATTGGGGAATAAAAAATTCCTAGCATACCCTTCGGCAACTTCTTTAACATCATCCATTTCTCCAAGTCCTTTAATTTTTTTTAAAAGTATTACTTTCATAACATAATTAGAAAGGATTTCTCCTTTCCCCCTTGCTTTATTTCCTACTTTTCCGTAATATTATACAGTAATTCAAATAATTTGTAAAAGAATAAGCTGTTTCCTATGAAATCTGGACTAATTACCCTAGTCGGCCGATCCAATGTCGGTAAATCGACTCTTCTTAACACAATCATTGGTACTAAAATTTCTGCCGTCACCGACAAACCGCAAACGACCAGAAATGTTATCCACGGTGTTCTTAACCATGCGCTTGGACAAGCGGTGTTTGTCGACACTCCGGGTATTTTTCGCGAACACCACAATCACCTTTCTAGCCAACTTACTGAAAGCGTTCACGAAGCACTCAAACAAATCGACGTAGTTATTTATGTCGCCGATCCAACCAAGCCAATGGGCCCGGAAGAACGATCCATCCTAAGCACAGTTCGCAAACTAACCATGCCTAAAATAATGGTAATAAATAAAAGCGATCTTTCTACCAAAGAAAAAGAATTTTTGGATGATTACAAGGCGTTATCTGAAGATTTTTTAGCGACTTTTGAACTTTCAGCAATTAAAAACCGACATATTCAACCACTTATTGAAAAAGTATTTGAATTACTTCCCGATGGAGAACCATACTACCCACCCGATCAACTGACAAATATTGATAAAAATTTCTGGATAGCGGAAATAATCCGAGAAAAAATATTTTTGGCTTTGCGTAAAGAAGTTCCTTATTCAACACATGTCGAAATTGAAAGCGTTGACGAAAAACCTGACATCACAGTAATTAAGGCAATGGTTTATACTTATGACAAAAAGTATAAAGAAATGATTATCGGCAAAGGTGGACGGGCGATAAAAGAAATCGGTATTGCCGCGAGAAAAGAACTTGAACAGGCGGCAAATAAAAAAGTTTTTCTCGAACTTGAAGTTGAAACTGACAAGCATTGGATGGAAAGAATATAAATTATAAATAAAAAATCCGCTTATTAAGGCGGATTTTTTTAATTCTATTTTTTGCTGGGAGGCAGTTGTAAGATTATTTTTTCAAAAGCTCCAATGCTTTTTGAATTACCACATCTTCACCAATCGCTTCCTTTTCAAATTCTTCTTTAACTTCAATATTTGGAGTTATTCCTTTTTCATTAATATTATTTCCGGCCGGAGTATACCATTCTGCTACCGTAACTTTTAATGCCGAACCGTCGGAAAGCACTTGATAGTCCTGTACTGAACCCTTTCCAAAAGTCTGCTCGCCGATCACAGTGGCGGCTTTATTATCCTGAAGCGCGCCCGCAACAATTTCCGAAGCTGAAGCCGAACCCTTGTTTACAAGAACAACCGTCTTAATGCCAGAAAGCCGATGCAAACCTTCGGTATAATGTATATTTTCACTTCCGTCACTAAATTTCTCACTTACTATTTTGCCTTCTGGAACCCATTCACTCGACATCGTTATCGCCGCATCAAGGTATCCGCCCGGGTTACCGCGCAAATCTAAAATAATTCCGGCTGGTTTTTTATTTTGAATATCACCAATATATTTATTTAGCTGTGGTATGGTATTTTCGTTAAATTGCATTATCCTAAGATAAGCGATATTGCCGGTCTTTTCCGAATATATCACCGAAGGTACGTTGATCTTTGCCCGATGAATAGAAAAATCCCTTACCTTATCCCAACCATTCCGCATAATCGTAAGTTTGACACTGCTGGTTGCGGGCCCGCGAATATTTTCAACTGCAGTGTTGGTGTCCATTCCAACCGTTGGCTTACCATCAATAAGCATAATTTTATCTCCCGGTTTAAGACCGGCTTTTTCTGCTGGTGTATTTGGTAACGGTGAAATAATCATGAGTTGATTATTTTTAATTCCAATTTCAGCTCCGATACCATTAAATTCACCTGATAAACTTTTGCTAAATTCAGATGCTGCCATTGGAGGAAAATATACTGAGTACGGATCACCAAGGCCGGCTACCATTCCCTGAATTGCTCCATAAAAAAGATCCTTATCTTTAATATCTTGCTGTTTAACATATTTTTGTTTTATCGCATCCCACACTTCCCAAAACTGATTAAACGAAACTTCTCCTGAATGGTTAATTAACCGGTTCAAGTCAGTGACTTTTTCAATACTTACTTGTCCATTCTCATTGGTGATGGTTTTCTTTACATACATCGCCTCTCCGGCAAGTACTCCCACTCCAAAAATTAAAAAAGCAGCACTAACACCAAGATAAATGTTAATGTATTTAATTGATCTAAAATTCCTAAGTCCGTTAAACATAAAATATTATTCGTTTATAACTTCAATTTGAGCGCCAGCGGCGCAAAGTGTTTCATAAAGATTTTCGTACCCTCGATCAATTGTATAAGTATTACGCAGAATTGACCGGCCTTTCGCCGCGAGCATCGCAATAAGTACGTTTACCGCCGGGCGCAGCGCTGGCGGAGCAACCACTTCATTTGGTAAAAAATTAACCGGGCCTTCCACCCATACTCGGTGGGTGTCCACTAAATCTATTTTAGCACCTAATTTTTTTAATTCCAGACTATAAATGGCCCGATCTTCGTAAACCCAATCATGAATCATAGTGCGCCCCTTTGCGGTCGCAACAATTGGAATAAATAGCGGTAAATTATCGATGTTTAACCCGGGAAACGGACGACATTCAATTTTGTCTGGCAAGGCTACCAATTTGCTTGGAAAAATTTCAATATCAACCAAGGTAAATGCTCCGCTTTTTGATAAGTGTTGATTTTTAATTTTTAATTTTTGACCCATTATTTCCAGTTTATACATTTCCAATTCCAAAAACTCCAACGGACAATTTTTTATCGTGAGGTGAGATTTGGTTACAATGCCGGCGGAAATTAAAGTCATCGCCACAATCGGATCAGGCATAATTGGATAATCTTTGACCGAGTGTAATTTTGAAACACCTTCGATGGTAAGAGTAGTAGTACCCAGTCCGGATATTTTGGCGCCTGCCTTCACCAAAAAGTGGCACAAATCTTGTACCGTATAGTTGGCTGAGGCCATTTTTATTACCGTTTTACCTTTGGCGAGTACCGCGCCCATAATAGCATTTGCGGTAGCAGTATCACCAGATTCGTACATGATTATTTCAGCACCTTTTAAAATAGAATTATTTTCAACCTGATAAAACCCGGGAAATGTTTCTACCTTAACTCCGAGCTTTCCCAAAGCATAAAGATGAGGGCGAACGGTCCGGTTTCCAAGTTTGCAACCCCCTGAACGATAGAGTTTATATTTTTTTTCACGGTGCGCTAGCGCCCCAAGTAGCATGAGACCGGCTCTGGTAACTTCAGCGGCATGACGATCCATTTTTTGAAGAGTAAGCGGCCGGCTGGAATCGACTTGTAATGTGCCGGGTTTTATTTTAGTGACCCGTACTCCAATGCTGACCAATAGTTCAATTATCCTATTTACCTCTTCAATTTGCGGAACGTCTGAAAGAACCACCTTCCCGCGTACCATAACAGACGCGCACAAAATAGCGAGAGCCGAATTCTTGGCAGATTGATTTAACAGGGTCCCGGAAAGCTTTTTTCCGCCCTCTACGATAAGGTATGCCATACTTTACTTAGCAATAAATTTCAGGTAAACTGAAGTATACTATATTTATTATGGATTTACAACTTTAACGGATAAGCCAATGGAATACCCAGGAGCTAAATTTCGCCGTCCGATTCGCCTCACAATGTTAATCCTGTTTATAACGGCTTTTTTTATTATTTCGCCCCTCGTTATCCTTTATAGCGCCGGTTATCGTTTTGATTTTAAAAACGGCTTATTAAAGGAAACCGGCAGTTTAAGCGTGGATATTTTACCCAAAACTGCGGCAGTTTATCTGGAAGGTTTAAAAATTGACCAAACCCTGCCAGTTAGACTAAATAATATTACTCCTCATAAATATACGATCCTCCTTAGCGCGCCTGGTTATTACGACTTTGAAAAACAAATCGAAATAAACAAAAATCAAACCACCTATATAAAGGAGCTAGTTTTAATAAAAAAAGATAAGCCAAAGCTTGTTTCAAAAGATTTGGCGCTAGTAACCGCTCTTTCAGTTTCCGGAAAATCCTTGGCTTATATTATAAAAGAAAAAAATAATTACGTGGTAAAAATTTCTGATGAGCAAACCGGCAGCGTCACAACTGTTTTAAAAATAGCCGACGACGAAATTCCAAATTTATCCTGGTCACCAACCGGTGAATTTTTGGCTGTTCACTCAAAATTTTCTCCTTATAAACAATTTTTTGTCGTAAATGTTTCTGCGATTGCGCCAAAAGTATCGGATCTAGCTCTAATAAATAAAAGTATTATCGATAAATATATTTGGAGTCAAGATGTTGAACCAAAACTACATTTTGAGTCTGGCGGAAATATTTATTCTTTCCTTCCCCGTCTTAATAATGCGAGCCGAATTGCCTCAAGCAGTTTCCAAGACTGGTATTTGGACGAGGGTTCACTATGGACGATTGATTATATCACCACCTCAAAACAACTAGCTATATACAGCGACACCCTTGGATTTAAATCTTTTTTTGCTTCGATTTCCGAAAATAATGAGTACGCTTCTTCATCTTTAAAAAAACTTAAACTTGAATCGGCGAAAAAAAATACCGTGGTACTCGCTGATTCAGAAACCGGAAAATTTTTAATTGTGAAACGTGATAAATATTTTACCGTGAACGCCGATAAAATGTTTTATTCTAAATTTAATAACTGGCTAATCCTGTGGAATTCATTTGAATTATGGACCTACAGTGAAAATGACGAACCGTATTTATTAAACCGTTCCGGAGAAAAACTAAATGACATAATACCGCTCGATCAATATAACACCCTTGGTTTACTTTGGAATAATGAAATTTCGGCGTTGTACCCCTATTTTTATACCGAACGCTCAATTGTAAACGACAAAATTTCATCAATGACGGCGAATCCGGACCAGAGAATTATTTACTATAGTAATTCAAATGGAATTTGGAAAATAAATTATTAAAAACATTTTTATGAAATTAACAACTTTCACCGACGGCGGCGCGCGCGGCAACCCAGGCCCGGCTGCAGCTGGAATTGTTATAAAAAATGAAGCGGGTGAAACTTTAGCTTCTTATGGAGTATATCTCGGAGAGCAAACAAATAATTATGCTGAGTACTCCGCGCTTCTTGAAGCTTTAAATAAATCCCTTAAACTCGGCGCTTCTGAAGTAGAATGTTTCCTAGATAGCGAACTGGTTGTAAAACAAATGCGGCGTGAATACAAAGTAAAAGAACCCGCCTTACAAAAATTATTTATCAAAGTTTATAATTCAGCTGCAGCATTTAAAAAAGTAACTTACCACCACATTCGCAGAGAAAAAAACAAAGAAGCTGATGCTGAAGTCAATAAAACTCTTGATCTTCAATAAAAAAAACCGCCCTATAGGGCGGTTTTTAGTTTAATTATCGGATTCATTAGCGCTGGATTCTTTGAGCAGCTCAGCTCGCTTTTCTTCTTCATGTTTTTTTTCTTCTTCTAGCTTCTTCTCGCTTTCAGATTGTCTTTCTCTTTCTTGAATAACTGCCTTTGATTCCGAACGATACCAACGTGTCTCTTGGTCACGCTCATTTACTTCCAGGCGAATTTGTGTCGAACTGGCAATAACTTGTTCAATGCGAGCCGGAGTGCTACTCGAATAAATCTTGTATTCATTTTCATTATCAATCACTCTTATCTCCCCTTTTTCATTTTGAATAATTTTTATTTTCTCCTTTGTTTTAGATTTTGTAAACTTCTTTAAAATATTGTTATTTTTAAAGAATGAATTTTTTGCATTAGTATTTCGATCCTCTCGGTCGAATTCAACTAGGGTACTGGTCGGAAAAGAAAGAGTTGTACTAGCCACAGATGTAGAACTTGTAAAAACAATCGGCTCCTGTAATTCAGCATCTTTTATTTTGTGACGGTTAATTCGTTCTTGAATTTTCACTTTTAAATTATTGGCTTCTTCTGAATCGCCTAATTTAGCTTCCATATCCTCTAGATTGTGATCAACATTTTCAATGTCCCGATCAATCAATTCAACCTCGCGGGGCTGAGTAGTAATTACAATTAAATTCGATGATGTCGGGCTAAAAGCTTCGCTTACTGTTCCAGATGTAGTTAAGGTTGAAGTAGCTAAAGAATTTTGTTCGACGGAAGAAAAAGTTAATTTAATTTCTGAACCGACTTTATCCACGATTACATCACGCTCGGCTTCACGGCGACCGGCTTTTTTAAATAAAAATTTAACTTTAGCCTCCGGACTAACTTTTGTTTGTTCTTCAATTTTTTCTAAACTAATTTTAATCGGATAAAGCACACTGCCTTCGGTGACCTGCGGTGAATTATACGCGTAGGCGCTAGTGCCAACCATACTAACTCCTAAAGTGCTAGCAATTATAATTCGAGTTGTTTTAACCCAAACATACCGGTACCAAATACCGGGTTTGCCATAAACCATATCAAATTGCCTAGAAAGAAGAGCGTTTAATTCACGCTTAAAACCAGGCCTTGGTTCAAGATCCTTTTGTGCCTTCTTCAAGTTGTACCAAAGTTTTAGGTTCATAAATATTCCTTCATCTTCTTTATTATCCGGTGCGAAGCTACCTTCACCGCACCCTCCGTGGTGTTAATCATTGTGGCTACTTCTGCGTAATTATACCCGATAATATAGTGTAATGTTACAATTTCTGCTTCTTCTTTACTTAATTTAGCCAAAATTTCATAAACCAAATTCTTGTTTGCCTGCTTTTCTGCCACTTTTAAGGCTGATTTAAGCCATTTTGAATCATTATTACCTTCTTCATCATCTTCGTTGATATTATCAATCGGCACCGTTAATTTACGATCACGCCAATAATTAGCAAGGTGATTTTTAGTTATCGTCATTAGCCAGGCGGTTTTACTGCGGGTTTCATCATAATCGGAAAAATGCTGTAAAACTTTCATGAATATTTCCGAAACCAGGTCTTCCGATAATTCACGATCGTGACACCGAAAAAAAACAAAGCGGTAAACCTTGTCAAAATGAGTCTGATAAAATTTTTCGAATTCCTGCTTTAATGAAGACATAAATCTGTAGCAGACATCCAACTATTTAATCAGATTATTTATTGCTTGTCCAGTTCGTCGAGAAGTTTTCGGTAATTTTTACTAATCTTTTTGGGTACAATAATTTTAACTCGAACATAGTGATCTCCCCTACCGCGCCCGCCAACTTCCTGAACACCATGTCCCTTCAACCTTATTAGCTGGCCCGATTCTGTTCCTTCAGGAATCTTAATTTCTAGCTGGCCATCAATGGTTTCTACCTTGACCGTCGCGCCAATTACAGCTTTTGAGTACGAAATTTCCAGATCCGTATAAACATCAAAACCATCTCTTGTAAAAATTTTTGAAGGTTTGATACGAATACGCACATAAAGATCGCCGCTTGTCCCGTTGTGCGGTGCCGCCTCGCCATGACCGGTCAATCGAATTGATTGGCCATTATCAATTCCAGCCGGAATTTTTACTTTTACTTGATTATTTTTTTAAAGTATTCCATCGCCGCCGCAATGTTTGCATTTTTTTGCCGCGTGCTTGCCTCGGCCATTACAGGTAGGACAATTTGCAACGGTCTGAACGGTTCCAAGAATGGTTCGTT
>Ga0172379_10001742_pt1 | contig 41784 bp, 26 predicted proteins | sample GrowelOW334metaG_FD_119756 | JGI IMG/M metagenome (GOLD analysis project Ga0172379, IMG submission 119756) | Groundwater microbial communities from an aquifer near a municipal landfill in Southern Ontario, Canada - Groundwater well OW334 metaG | ecosystem: Environmental > Aquatic > Deep... | reverse complement strand
TTCGTCGTCCTATAAAACAGGACTCCTCGCAATGACAAACCATTTTTGAGATACGCTCTAGTTGACTGCTCCGAAATTTGATCTCACTTTGAAGTACGGAAAATATTGCCGCAAATCCAACGATATCATCACTTCATTTTTTGAGAATATTTGCGGGAAATATTTCCTTCTTCAGATTCAGGATATCAGCATCCTGATTGCGAGAAAACGATGTCTTTCCATCGCTCGCTGTCGTTACACCGCCGATGGGAGGGTGATGGTAAAGATCGTTCCTTTTGGTTGGTTTTGTTTCACAGAAAGAGAACCGTTGTGCTGTGAGACGATCTGTTGCGTAATTGACAGACCCATTCCTGATCCAGAAGATTTCGTTGTAAAATAGAGATTAAAGATTTTTTCCTTTAGTTCTTCCGGTACGCCTGCTCCTGTATCCGAAACTTCTATGATAATGTCCGAATTCCTGGATCGCAATGATAATTCGATCGAACCCTTGTGCGGTGTTGCGTCCAGTGCATTTTGAAGCAGATTTAACAGTGCCTGTGTCATTTGTTCAAAATCAATGGACAGATCCACTTCATCGGCATGAACGGCAAATGCGATCTTCTTCTTTCCTGTTTGCGGCCGAAACAATGTGGCAACATGATCGATAAATGCCGCGGCAGAGGTGCGTAACAGCTGGACTTTTTGAGGGCGGGCAAAATTCAGAAACTGCTGAATGATCCCGTTCATGCGAAGAGATTCCTTTTTTAGGACATTTGTCAGCGATTGATATTCCCGAACTCCTTTTTTTGGCGAAAATTCTTTTTCGTACCGCTGAGCAATCATAGAAATCGCATTCAGCGGATTCCTGATCTCGTGTGCAACACCGGCTGCCAGAGCTCCCATGGCGGTCATTTTCTCTTTTCGCTGAATCTCCTTTTCCAGTCGCTTGGCTTCGGTAAGGTCTTTAATCACCGCGGTCCAGGTTTCCACTATTCCCGCATCATTGGTGGTTGTGGAGGTGGAGATCGAAACGATCCGCTCATCGTTGTTGCTGCACCACAGCGATTGCTCCATCTGCTCTTCCTTCTTGGATGTAATGGACGAAAGGCAGGATTGAATCCGTTCCGGCAGTTGCTCAATGGACAGACCGATTGCACGATGGGATTCAATGCCAAAGAGAGTTTCCGCCTGGCGGTTGAAGATGGTCACTTTCCGGTCGCGGTCGATGGTAACGACCGCATCATTCATATGTTCAAGAATATTCCCGGTCAATGACCGAATGGAAGAATATTTACCGGAAATTAATTTCACATTTTGCAATGCAATGATAAATGAAAACAGGATGACGCCGAGAAGAACAAACACGATGGACATGATGATCATCCGGCGCTGCATGCGGCTGTCGATGGCCCGCAGTTCATCCAGTGAAAGTCCTATACGCAGTACGCCGACCGCGGCACCGTCAATGGAAAGTCGTTTGACGATCTCATATGTGTTTCGATGATGGAACGACACTTCCCGGCTGACTGTCGTATCGTTCACCAGCACTGCCGAAAGGAGGGGATCGTTGTCCACGGTGGACATCTCCTGCACATCTTTCGTTGCAGCAAGAATCCCTTCTTCATCCTGGATCACGACATATTCTATTCCGGTGTTGTTGCCAAGATCCGTTACCAGTTTGCCAATACCGATCTCCTTGCGGAACTCGATGAATTGAGCAGCATCCAGGTTCAGAACAATAGCGCCGCCGGCTTTGTTCGTCCGTCGAACGGCAACTGCATACCGTTGACCTTCTTCAAACCGAGCTTCTTTTAATCCAATAACTAATTCTTCAGCAGTTCCCTGCAAAATGGGACGAAGAATCGTGCCGGGAGAATTCTTTTCTTTCATTACACTGGAATGCAATTCCGGCGTATGGCTGGACATGATCCGTTTCCCCCAACGATTGAAGATGTTGATGCGGAATATTCCATTGCGGGATGCAATACTTTTTAAGGCAGCACCATTCATTACGCTAAGGCTATCCAGCGCAGCAATCAGGTGTGCATTATTCAGCAGTCGTTCGCTCAATTGCTCTTCGATACGGTCCGTAGAAAGGACGATATTTGCGCTGCTGTTCGTGATACTCTCGGCAAGAGAAAGGGAATGTTCCTGAAGGACGTGATAGAGTTCTTCGCGGCTTTGCCGCAGTTCGATGTACGCGGAGGTGAACATGAGCACTGCAACACCAAGTGCTATGGCAATAATGTAGCGGGGCTTTATGATCGAAATAAAATTCAGCACGTTATCCGGATGTTGTTACCGGTTTGATTTGATCGACCGGCACAACGTTGCCGAATAATACGAATATTTTGGAGGAATAGAACCAGGCATCCATTTAAAAAGGGATACCGAGTTCAAGGGTGAATGCTGTGTTGGTATAATGATACAACGCGTCATTCGAATTGTTCTGAATATATTCAGCCGATCCTTTGACAGAAATTCCAAGATCATCGAAGTTTCGCAAAAGAGAGATATTGATATACGATCTCTCATCACTGCGTTGCGCATCAATATAATTCCCGTTCAAATCGTACGCTGCGAGAGAGGAATACAATTTGTTCTGTAATCCGCCGGAAAATTTTAAAGTCATCGTTTCCGAAAGGAGTGCGGTCAGTACGGCATTGGAATGCAGCCCTTCATAACCATAGTGGTCATCAAACAATTCGTCATCCGAAATATATCCATACTCCGCGCTGAGGTACCTGGTCTGTTTTTGCAGATTCCATTGATATCGTTCCGTTATGCTGATGCCGATGTTTTCCGTTATTCCCTGGCCGATCTTTACCGTGCCGATCGTTTGTGTTACGCTCGGCATCAGCGAGGACATGACACCTCTTCTCATCGATGCACTGGACATGGAAGGCGTTGTAGAATAGAACTTGCTTCCGAGATCTGCCTGCACAATTACTGTTGTGGTTGGCGCGGCGGCAAATGCTGCATGCGCAAACAATGCATGTTCCGTATAGCTGAAATCATCCAGCGTGGTGAAGGAGACCGCTCGCAATGTATAACCTGCTTTGCCGATGAGTCGGTCCGTAAGAAAATATTTGGTATTGATAAATGCGGACAGCATGGAGTGATCAAATATTGTGTAGGTGTCACGATGGATGGCCGCGCCGATAAACCCGCCTGCCTGTACCGAGTTTTGGCCGTCATTGCCGTACCATTGAGTGAATTCCGCATTAACGGAATGAAGTTGGTTCGTCCGTTCCAGCAGCGATTCGTAATACGCAAACGCACCGTCATAAAACAGGCGCGTAAGCGTTTGATCCCTCTCCCAGTCATATCCGCCGTTCACCATTACTGTCGTAACATTGCTTTTCAAATACAATGCGTTATTATTGACGTTGTCATCAGCCATAGTGCTGATGGTTGCATGTGCGTCGATTTGACCGAAAAGATATTGTCCTGTAATAAGGACGAGTGAAAGTGCTATTCGAGAGTTCTGATTCATTTGTGCCTTCCTTGTTGTCGTTTTCCAGATTGTCCTGCTTGAATTCCTTTGCCTCGGCGGAAACCCAGGCCGTTTTCACGCGAATCACAAATACCGTCGCCATTAACATCAATGAATTGGTCGCGTTTCTTCGTGCTTTTTTTACTGCCGGACTGTTGATTCTCTTTTACATCAAGAATGCCGTTTGCGTTTGCATCGTTCTCCGCCGGAGATGTTATCACCTTCTGTTCTTTCTGTTGCCCTGTTTCCGTATTTGACTGTGCCATCAGAGTTGAACCGACGATGAAAAGAATGGAGAATGTCACTATCATAGAGATGTTTTTCATACTATTCCTCTTTCCCTTGTTGAAGCGTTACGCTTTAGCGCATGAGGAGAGTTCACACTCTCCTCACACAGAAGGAGTTATCTCCCTTTACCGCCGCGGTTCATGCTTCCCTTTGGACCTGTTCCGTCACAAACCCCTGTTCCTGTTCCCGTACCTTTTCCCGAACCAAAACCGGTACCATCTTTCGGACCCTGGCCCTTATTGCCGGTGCCGTCTTTTGGACCCATTCCTTTTCCACGGGAACCGTTTCCTGCTTTTTGTCCCTGATGCGTACCGACATTGTCGCAAATGCCGTCGCCGTCCTGATCCACAAAGAATTGACCGTTTCCTTCTGGTGCTGTTGTTGATTTTTTCTGTGCATACACAGAATCGGTGAACAATACACCCAGCGTCAATGCCATGACCAGTGTGAGTGCCGCGTTGATGATGCGTTTCATAAATCCTCCATGAGATGTGTTGTGTGAGAATGTTGATTGTGTTTGTGTTGCGTTCTGGTCTTTGTATTACAATCGCCGTGCCAAACACAAATGTGCACTATCTACAAGGAAAATGAAGGTCTACTGATACGATCAATTCAAAACGCGACGTTTCTGTCGATTGTATTCGACAATTTTGTCGAGTGTATATAGTGTCGTAAGAAGGTGAAAGATAAGAATGGAGAAAGCGGTGGAATTGGAGAAAGGAAATTATTGTACGGCAAGATACTCAATCGAACTACTTTTTTACTCCCCATTTTTTCAAACGATAGCGCAAATTACGTTCTGATAGTCCAAGAATTTTTGCTGCTTTCGATTGATTATCGCCATTCACTCGAAGAGCTTCGAAGATGAGATCTTTTTCCAGCTGTTCAACCCGATCGGGCAGCGACTGTGCTGTTTCGTTTGTTGCGTGCTGTTCGGTTTTCACGCCGCGGACTATTTGCGGCAGATCGTCCATGGTGATCAATTCACCGCGGGAAAAAATCACGGCGCGTTGAACAATATTTTCCAGTTCCCGCACATTTCCGGGATAATCATAGCGCGTTGCACATTCCCAGGCTTCCTTGGAGAACGACAATTTCCTGCGTTTATGTGCTTTGGCAAATCTTGCCAGGAAATAGTCCAATAGTAGCGGTACATCTTCCCGGCGTTTGCGAAGGGGAGGAAGCTCCACTGCAACAACATTCAACCGGTAAAACAGATCCTCGCGAAATTTCCCCTCGGTAATGGCCGTTTCAAGATTCTTGTTTGTTGCAGCAATCACACGGACATCCACTGCGATCGTCTCAGAACCGCCGACCCGTTCAAATTTTTGTTCCTGCAGCACGCGCAGCAATCGCACCTGCGTTGCCGGGGAAATATCACCGATCTCATCAAGAAATATTGTCCCTCCATCCGCAAGTTCAAACCTGCCGCGCCGCTGCTTTTCTGCGCCGGTAAATGCTCCCTTTTCATGTCCGAACAATTCGCTCTCCAGCAGATTATCATTCAATGCCGCGCAGTTGACGGCGATAAAAGGTTTGCCGAACCGCGGACTGTGAAAATGGACCGCACGCGCAATCAATTCTTTTCCCGTTCCGCTTTCTCCGCGGATCAACACCGGCGCCCTGGTCTCTGCAACCCGGGATGCAGTGGACAGAACCTCCTGCATCGCACCGGATTGTGAGACGATCTCCGTAAATGTATACTTCTCTGCAAGCTGCCGGCGCAATGATTTGTTTTCCGAGATCAGCTGTTGCCGTTCCTGTAGGCGCCGAATGAGCAGGTCAATCTCATCGAGCTCAATCGGTTTACTCAGGTAATCATACGCACCGGCCCGCATCGCATCCACTGCCCCTTCGATAGTCCCGAATGCCGTCATCAGTACAACGATACTCTCGGGATCGATCGACTTCACTTCCTGCAGAAGATCATAACCGGTCTTTCCCGGCATTTTATAATCCGTCAGAACTACGTCAAAATGAGAGGAACGAACTTGTGCAATCGCTTCCTGAACGGAAGATGCTTGCTGCACGGTGTGGCGTTTCTTTTTTAAATATCCCGCCAGAACTTCACGCTGCGAGGCTTCATCATCAACAATAAGTATATGCATAGAATCCATAGTTCGATCACCGATAATGCTGCACGCGTTCAATGTTTCGCGATCAATGCATCATTGCTGTTGCAGTACGTTAGCTTTACTCTTATTGTTCCACTTTGGAGTCGATTTTTATTTCATATCGCTCTATATAGAGCGATCATAACTTTCTGGTAGGAATTGCAGTTCGCTTCCTCCTGAAAAACTGTGTTACGGCGGAAAGGAGCGGACATTGAGTGCAAAAATTCGTTGCAGCAATAAATAGCAACATCGCACCGCCGAATGCATCAGGAATACTTTGAAATCCACTTCCCGCAAATATGATAAATTCTATCACGCCGAGAAGAGCCAAAATTAACCTGATACCATTGCGGATCTTCAACTTTCCTGACACTGTGGAGATTGGCATCGGATTATTTTACCCCTTTTTCAGAGAGATAATCGGGAAACTTTTTCTTCAGGTAATGATTCTCCCCGATAAAGCTCAGCACATGAATAAACTGGTCCGGTGTTGAATACCCCGGCAGCAATGTAATCGGTTTCCCGTCGCTTTGCAAGAATAGCGTTGCCGGATATCCGTCGACTCCCATTCCCTGCGCAAATTCCTGCGGACTCATAGACTGTCCCTGATACTTTATCGGCTCTTTTCCTTCCGCATTGAGTTTTATGATCACATAGTGTTTTTGTAAATATGTTGAAACAGTTTTATCCGGATAGGTCTTTTTGTCCATTTCTTTACACCATTTGCACCAATCGGTATAGACATCCACCAGCACTTTTTTTCCTGAGCGTTTCGCTTCGGCAAGACCATCATTGAATTTCTTCCATTGCAGATCTTTTGCAAGTGCAGCGGACGACATTGACAATACCAATAGCACCAACAAGAGTTTTTTCATATAAATCCTTTATTATACAGTGATCAAATTCGGAGCATTCTATTAACTCATCGGCATATCAAACAAACCGCCGGCATTAACAACATCCTTATACCCTGCGTTCTTTAAAATCCGTGCCGCATAGGCGCTGCGAGCACCGGATGCACAATAAACAATCACCGTTGATTGCAGATCGCCGAATTCTTTGAGCCGTCGCTGCACCTCATCCACCGGGATATTCACTGCGTTGGGATACGCCTCTTCTTCAAACTCTTCCGGTGTGCGTACATCAACGATTAATGCACCTGCTTTAATTTTTTCTTCTAACCCTGACATCGTTGTTCTCCTGATTGTGTTTCTGTTGTTGTTATTGTTTAGTAAAATTCCATCCTTCAAACCATTGTGCTGCGGTCACTCCTCCGGCGATATTATAAATATCGTTCCATCCAGCCGCCTTTAATATCTGCAGGCTCGTGTGGCCTAAAAATCCATCCTTGCTTAGAATGTAGATTGCTTTTTGTTTTGGTATTTCCTCAAGCCTGTCACGGAGTTCATCCGCCGGAATATGCATAACTCCTTCGAGAGGAGCTTTGGATCGTTCTCCAAGCGTTCGTACATCCAATAGTATGCCTTGGTTTGTTTTCAATTCCTCCAATGTCTCACCAGGTGTTTTTAAAGGACTATAGCCATTGAGAAAATTCATACCAATGAACGCTGCCATATTTACCGGATCGTTGGCGCTATTGAACGGGGGAGCGTACGCAAGATCCAATTCTGAAAGATCTTCCAGTGTCATCTTGCCGTGAAGCGCCGTTGCAAGAACATCAATTCTCTTTTCAACACCTGCTTCGCCGTATGCCTGACCTCCCAGCAATTTTCCTGTTGGCTTATCATAGACGATCTTCAGCGCCAGCGGTTTACCTCCCGGGTAATAGGTGACATGATTATCCTTAAAAACATACGAAATGCCGACATTAAAACCTGCGTCTCTCGCTGCTTTTTCCGACAATCCGGTGGATGCCGCAGTTTTATCAAACAGCTTCACAACGGAAGTTCCGAGTGCGCCGCGGTATTTCATTGTTCCGCCCAGCGCGTTGGTGCCGGCAATTCTGCCTTGACGATTCGCAGGACCGGCAAGCGGAATGCGGACCTTTCTGCCGTGGACTTTGTTCACGATCTCTACCATATCCCCTGCCGCATAAATATCAGGATCGTTAGTCCTCATGGTCTCATCAACAACAAGCCCGCCGGTCGCGCCGATTTCCAATCCGGCAGATTTAGCAAGTGTCAGTTCCGGTCGAACACCGATTGATAAGAGTACCATTTGAGCATTTATTTTCGTTCCATCGCTGAGTGTAACATCTTCTACGCCGATTGCTGAGAGCCCGACACCGGTTTTCACCGTGATACCGTTATGTTCCAATCCGGATTTAATCATTGCCCCGAATTCCGGATCCATCACGATCATTACTTGCGGTGCCAATTCAACTAACGTCACTTCAACACCTCTTGCATGCAATGCTTCTGCCATTTCCAATCCGATGAATCCGCCGCCGGCGACTACAACTTTCGACGGTTTTTTTTCTTCAATAAATTTATGAATACGGTCCATGTCCGGAATCGTCCAGAGTTTAAAGATATGGTCTTGTGAAATACCGGGAAGCGGAGGAACAATTGGTGAGCCCCCCTGCGCAAGAATCAGTTTGTCGTACGGAATCTGCTCTTCTCCATTTTTTGTTTTCGCAAGAACAGACTTTTTATCACGCATTATTTGGACTGCTTCCGTATTCGTCTTTACATTCACACGATATCGGCTGAAGAAACCTTCCGGTGTCTGCAGAAGAAGATTCGAGCGCCGTTGAATATCTCTGCTGATGAAATAGGGAAGTCCGCAGTTTGCAAAACTGACGTATGGCCCTTTTTCCAGGACTGTTATTTCAGCATGTTCATCCAACCGGCGGATGCGCGCCGCAGCGGTTGCCCCGCCGGCAACGCCGCCAATAATCACTATTTTTTTGGGATTGCTGTTATTCATTTTGTTTTATACACTTTTCTTCAATATTCATGGAGTATTTGCTGTCATCAGTATGATGCACCGAAAAACGATAAGATTCAGGAAAAGACGGCTAACGTGTTATTGCCAAATCAGATAGTTGAATCCTTTTCCCATGAACGGCATCATATTGGAACCATGTATACGAACAAATGCTCTATTTTTGGAAAATTCTGATACGATGAATTCATTTTGGAATTCCAAATATTCCGTCGACCATTATGTTTATGGGAAATGCCCCAATGCATTTTTTAAGTCGGTGATCGATACGCTGCCCATCGGCAGGATGTTTATCCCGGCAGCTGGCGAAGGACGTGACGCCGTTTATGCGGCCGCATTGGGATGGGATGTGACTGCGGTCGACCAGAGCGAAGTTGGGCGACAAAAAGCTTTAAGATTTGCAGAAGAGCGAAAGGTATCAATCCGATATGACACGGCAAATGTTTTTGATTTCGATATCGCGGGAGAATCATTCGATGCAGTCGCGCTCATTTATTTTCATTTATCCCCGCAAGATCGGAAACGATTTCATTCGTCGGTCCATAATGTATTATCTCCCAACGGTATAGTCATTCTTGAGGCATTCCATCCCCGGCAGATATACAATTCCTCGGGCGGACCTCAGGATCCGTCCATGCTGATGACCGTAGAATCTCTTACAAAGGAATTTGCAGGATTAACGATACTTGAATGTTCGGAACACCGGATTACATTGGACGAAGGCCCGGGACATTCCGGCATTGCCGACGTCGTCCGGTTGGTTGCTAAAAAGATTTAACTTTCCAACACTTCATTAAAAGGATATCAATGGAACAGGTTGCGGTTCAGGATATTTATCCGGAAGAATTAAGCCATTGCTACGGCTGCGGACGATTAAATGAACATGGAATGCATGTGCGGACACTGTGGGACGGGGATGAAACGGTCGCCGTCTATATGCCGAAACCGTTCCACACGGCAATCCCCGGATACGTCTACGGCGGATTGACCGCGTCCCTGATTGACTGTCATGGCACCGGCTCTGCCGCCGCCGCAGCATACCGTTTTGCGGGACGCGAACCGGGCACCGATCCGGCGTTTCGTTTTGTCACAGCTTCGCTGCAGGTCGATTTTCTTCGTCCCACACCGATGGGAGTGCCACTCACACTGCGGGGAGTTATTGTCGAAATTAAGGAACGAAAAGTGATCGTTGAAATTTCCGTCACTGCCGACAGCATTATTTGCTCACGGGGGAAAGTGGTGGCAGTGCAAATGCCGGAGACGATGATCGCCGGAAAGAGGAAAGAATAGCAAACGGCCAGCGGCCGATTATTTTTTCACGGAGATAGGGATGATCAGCCACACACCGACCGGTTTCCCATCCAGCATAGCCGGTGAATATTTTCTTCGCAGGGCTGCATCCATTGCCGCAGCGCATAATGACTGATCCGGAGTTTTTTCGATCATCACCGTCGTCACTTTGCCGTTTTCATTCACCCGCATCTTTACCCAAACATCCCCTTCGACATTCTTTACTCTGGCTTCTTCCGGGTAGACCGCCTCTTCTGCTGAGATCAAGACCGGACCACGGTTATTATTGTCGACCTCAACTCTTCCGGCGCATCCGGACATCAGTATCGCCACTATGGCTGCAGTTATCGCTGAAATTCTCCACATACTCTCTCTCGATATATTTTATGAACATTGAGAATATAGTAAGAATTCCTGAGGCGCAGTATTTTGTCAGATATCACATACTGGCTGCGTTTATGTGATTTTCCGACCGAAAACGTTTTCTCATTCACTCATCGATCGTTTGCGCACTGATTCGAATTCACTGCCGCTGTTCCAATAAGGCATTTCGACAATATTCGCGATTCGCCAAACGACTCGAATGACAAGTTCCGCTTGTTGCAGCGCGCCGTCGTAGTTCCAGTCATCATACAATTCATCACTCGGCTGGTGATAGATCGTACCGCCCCGTTCCTGCATCTTTTGTACAAATGCTGTATCGACGCCGACATATTTTCTTCCGCTTCCCATGGACATCGCGGGAATGCCGACTTTTGCAAAACTAAAATGGTCACTTCGGAAGAAACCTCCCTGTTCCGGTGCGAGGTCCGGCAGAACTGTTAATCCCAACGGTGTTGCTACTGCGCTGAGATCATTCCCAAGCGATGAGCGGTCGCTTCCCTGCCAGGAAATATCGGAGGTTCTGCCAACAGTGTTAATAACATCAGTATTGATGTTCGCGGCAATTTTGGCTGCGGAAACGGTTGGATTGTTTGCATAGTATTTCGATCCGAGCAATCCCTGTTCTTCCGCCGCGACGGCGGCGAACAGCAGTGAACGGGCCGGCTTCTTCTTTAAGTGTGAAAATGTCTCTGCAAGATTCAGCATCAGCGAAGTTCCCGAAGCATTATCCAGCGCGCCATTATAGATTGAATCACCGTCGATCGGGCGGCCGATGCCAAAGTGATCGTAATGTGCAGTGAAAATAACATATTGGTCCTTCAGCAATGGATCGCTTCCTTCAATTTTACCGATGATATTGTTGGTGGCGAGCCGCTTAATGTCTGAACGGATGACAGAGGAAACTGTAATCCCAAGCGGGATCGGTTTAAATGTGCGCTGTTGCGCCAGGGCGGTCAGTGAATCTAATGAGTAACCGGCAATCGACAAGTACCGTTTAGTCGCTTCTTCGGTTGTCCATGCTTTCAATTGCAATCTGTTTCCGGAAGTGTTCTCTTCCAGATCGAACATTTCCCGGCTCCACGAATTACGGATCACTTCATACCGATATCCTGCCGATGGAGTGGTGTGGATAACAATGGCACCTAACGCCCCCTTTTCTGCTGCGATTTCATATTTATACGTCCACCGGCCGTAGTATGTCCTTCCTTTTCCTGCAAAAAAATTCGGATCGTCGCCGGCAGGATCATTATTCATCATCACCAGAACTTTCCCTTTCACATCGCTGTCCTTATAGTCATCCCACTGCTGCTCCGGTGCGACTATTCCAAAACCGACAAAGACCATTTCAACGTCCTTCAGTTCGATCACCGGTTCATACGTTCCGGTTGTTGCAACAAAATCCGTTGAATAGGCAAGCGTAACAGCCTGGTCTCCTTTGCGAACCGTCAATTGCGTCGCAGGATCAACCGTAATGCCGACCATCGGCACTTTTTGTATATACGTACTTCTTTCTCCCGCCGGTTTTAAACCGAACTGTGTGAAACGGGAAACGATATAGGCCGTTGCTTTCCGGTCCCCTTCCGATGCGGGGCCTCTTCCCTGCAAAGAATCATCGGCCAGTACTGCGATATGGGCGCGGAGTTTTTCCGCGGTGATGGATTTCAATGCTTCTGCCGGAGGGTCCAACTGGAACAGCATGCTGAAGAACATACAGAGGAGTATCATAAGGCTTGTTCGTTTCGTGTGATGAAATATACAGTGGTGATGATGATTTCAAAGATAGTAAGAAGATATTTCCTGCATTCAAAACGGAAATTCTTCGGGGGTCGCTTCGTGCGGTTCTTTCCGTTTCGATTCGCGGACCTTAGCCGTGGCATGAACAGCATTCGGCGTAACATAGATCGCCTTCCTCGGCGTCGTGGGGCAGGCGTGTTCGCATGCACCGCAACCGACGCAGTATTCATTTTGGATCTCGGGCAGTCGTAATTTACCGTATGGCACCATCTTCACCGCTTTTGTGGGACAATGCTCGTCACAGGCGCCGCAATCTTTCTTCTTTGTTTCCACAATACAATCCTCCTTCACAAATGTCACTTTACCGAGCTGCACCAATTTCTTTTCCTGCGGTACCATGAGTAAAATCGCTCCGGTAGGACAGACCTCTCCGCATTCAACACAGTCATAATTACAGTAGTTGATAGTGTAATCCATTTTTGGTTGGAATATTCCGGAAAGGCCATACTCTATTACAGAAGGTTGAAGCACCTGTGTGGGGCAGACGGTAACACAAAGATGACATGCAGTACAGTATTGCGAGAAATGTTCTCTGGATCGTCCGCCGGGAGGAACGATCGGCTGTTTTTTTGCCGCACGATATGCGATCACTGCAGACGAAGTATCCTCGGTATTCGTAAATCCGGTCGTCGCGGCAAGTGCGGTTGAAATGGAAAGCAGAACGCGCCGGCGTGAGGGATCTTCTTTTTTCACGGAGAAATTTCTGCGCTGAAATGCATAACCCATCCCTTCTTCCGGGCATGATCCGATGCAGTCAAAACAACCGACGCAGGCAGCCATGTCCACAGTATGTTCGCGGCTGTTAATGCATTGTGCACGGCAAACACGTTCACAGAGCCCGCAATCGATGCAGGTATCATTTCTGATCTCAATTTTAAATAATGAAAAGCGAGAAAGCACGCTCAGCACTCCTCCCACCGGACAAAGCAAATTACAGAATAGCCTTCCCCTCCAGAGCGAAAGTCCAGCGATACCGGAAAGGAATACTAAAGCAAAGAGTATATTCCAATGGTCCGGTCCCGTTAACGGAATGCGGGCAAGGCCAAAACTATTTGTCGCAGACAGTATAATTACTGCAGTATTGTTGAAAAGAATCATCAGCGGCCGGACGAGGGAGGTCATGAGCCTTCCGAAATTGCTGTATGGTTCAAACAGATTGAACAGGACAAGACTGCCGGATACGATTCCGAGAATGATCAGCGCTGTGAATGCATAGAAGAACCGGTAGTTTGCCTTTTTATACGGGAATTTCCTGTGGGTATATTTTTTCTTCCCGATCCAGATAAAAATATCCTGCAGTGTGCCGAGAGGACAGAGATGGGAACAATACACTCTGCCATAGGACAGTGTCAACAGAACAACAAAAAGCACTGCTACAACTGCAGACCCTGCGGCAAAAAAATATTTTAATACTGCGGGAGCAAATTGAATGGCAATAAGATTGGAACTCAGCGAGAAAGGGATCAGATGGTGAATATCGATGAATACCGCGGCAACGGCAACAACGGTGAGCGAAGAGACGATAATCCGCAGCGTGCGTAACGACCGCAATGTCGGAAACGCCGCCACGTTACAACGAAATTCTTTTGATGGAGAGATTGCCGAGCGCAGCAGTTCCCACCTTTTGTTCCTCGGCCAACCGAATATGCCGGATGTCGTACGGATCGATTCCGAATAATTTTGCTCCAGCCGCATCAATCGTTACCATATCCGTGGAGATCAGCAGGGATTTCATCGTTACAACATCATCTTCCGAAACACCGCGGGGTCCGTTCGTTTTCATGACGGAATATGCATCCAGAATATTTAGATCGGGCTTCCGGTACGTGGCAAAATCGGCAATACACTGGTGCAGATCGTTCCGGTGCCACGTTCCCCGGTCCCAAACGATGCCCATTAGATTTTTCATGGACATGGTCAGTTGCGCACCGCCGTGGCTTTTCAGAATCGGCACATTGATAAAGACATCGGCTTCCAGAATCAGTTCGTGCACTTTTGCATCCTTCAGATTCCGTCCACCGGAAATTGTTACCGGATGATAATACCCTTCGGTATTGCCGGGAACAATCTTTCCTCCGGCCAGTTTTACCGCCGCTTCGATACCGCTGTTTTTGTAACACCGTGTCCAGTTATCACACGTGTTATCGAACACCAACACTTCTTTGGCGCCGGCGGAATAACATTGTTTGATAATTTCCGTGACCAAACTCGGATTGGTATTTCCTGCCCGTGCGGGAGAGACATCCCATCCGATGTTCGGTTTTACTACGACCCGTTGACCGCTTTTCACAAATTTCCCGATGCCTCCAAGTGCTTCCATTCCCTTGGTGAACATCACATCCGGTTCGCCCCCTTTGATGGCGATAAGATCATACGGCAGCGATTGAGATTGTTGTGCGCAGAGCCCGTGCGGAATGAGAGCGCTTAAACCGGCAGTACCGGTACCGACAAGTGTTGAAAATCCTATACCGTTTTTGAGAAATGTCCGTCGATCCATAGAACGCTCCTGCACTGTGCATGCGTTATGTGATTTTTATCAGAAGGTGAACATCAACCAAGATTCCGTTGATCGTTCGTATATCTTTTCATCAGCCATTGTGCCGCAAACGGAAGTATGATAATCTGTGCCATAGCCGGAATGAATCCCGGTACCAGTGCGGCTCGGAAATATTCCAAATCGGAGATCGAAGCCCGTGCCGTGATAAGCACCATCAGTATGAAAACGATTCGACCTGCTGAGACGGCGATGGCAGTTGCAACAAATGCATTCAAATTGAATCGTTGACGGAGCACGCCGGCAACTGCTCCATAGGTGAATAGTTCAAATGTCATCGAAGGAAGAATATTCGGCAGCGGGTATCCCGATATCAGATAGCATATCAACGGTGCCAGGGCACCCGTCATAGCTCCGGCACTCCATCCGTACACCATTCCGGCGAGCAGTACCGGCCAATGCATCGGCAGAAGAATCCTTACGGGAGCTCCTACCAGGTGCGCTGTAACCGGCAGAAGTACTGCGAATGCAATGAACAGCGATTGCACATAGACGGCATGCATTCCACGATATGATGAAGATGCCGACTGAATTGAGATTGAAGTTCCATGATACACGGACATACAGACCTCTTGGTGAGAAATGTTTTCGCGAACGATTTTCAAAAAGTAGGTAATGATGGAGAGAACATCAATGGCAGAAAAATTCTATTTTCAATCGCAGAGAGAATCCAGCAGACATACTGATCCGAATTTTTCATTCTGTTTGCATATCCCGGTGATTGGATATTTTTGAAATGGGTTCTAGAAAAAACTTTTACTTGAGAAGCATCATCTTCCGGACCTGGATGAACTGATCATCCGCACGATCGGCATCAGCAGTTTGAAGGCGATAAAAGTACATACCGGATGGAACTTCAGCTTTCCACTCGACTGAATGCCAGCCGGACGGTTGTTCGCCTTGAGCAAGATCTGCAACTTCCTGTCCCAACAGATTGGTGATCTTTAAGGAGATATTGCTTTTCTTCGGTAAATAATAACTGATGGAAGTCGATGGATTGAAGGGATTGGGATAATTCTGAAGAAGTTGGTAATCATTTGAAAAAGTCGATTGATCGGAGACGCCTGCAACGACATCCTGATACACGCGAATATAATCGAATTCCAATGTTTGCGGAAAGACCGTTGTGGCATCGGGTGAACCCGGCCAATTCCCCCCGACGGCAAGGTTGATAATAATGAAGAACGGCGCCCGGAATGCATTCATTGCTGCAGATTGTGTATTAAGAACACCGAATTGCACATTGTCGATACCCCAGATGACCTTTTTTGCATCCCACACGATAAAGAAATTATGAAACGCATCTGCAAGTTTTCCGGAAGCGATCGTATAATTATATCCGGAATACTTATGTCCGGAATCATCCCAGTGCAGAGTCCCAAATGTTTTGTTATCTCCTCCGCTGGCAGTGGGGGTCCCACCAATCATCTCCATGATATCGATCTCTCCGCATTTCGGCCATCCGACCGAGTTGAGATTTGATCCCAACATCCAGAACGCCGGCCAGATCCCTTTTCCGTACGGCATTTTTATGCGCGCTTCGATCTTTCCATACTGCCACGATGTATTTGTATGCAGCCGTGCAGAGGTGTATGCTTTCCCAAGATAGTTTTCTTTCAATGCCGTAATTTTAAACGTTCCGTCTTTCATGGAACTGTTTTGCGAACGTGCGGTATAATATTGCAGTTCATTGTTTCCACCGCCATTACCGTTTACTTCATACGTCCACTCTTTGGTATTGATCTGCGTGCTGTCGAACTCGTCCGACCAGACGAGCTGATAATTTTGCGCTGACAACAGCGATGGGAGGCAGAAATTGATAACGGTACAGGAGATATACAACAAAAAAAATGTGTGCTTCATGATAATTGTCTTCATTGTTCAAATGGAATTGGAAAAATTCTCTTTCAATACACATCATCGCCGCTCCGAAGAGGTCCTTCCCGAAGGGACACATCATGTCAGGCAAGCGTCAGAGTATTAACCCTTTTATAGAATAAATTAGAACTTACCAAATGGAATAGCAATACACGATTATTAGAATAAATTCAGTAGGCGGGATTTTAAAATAAACATCCCCGCAGCAATTTTGCGGGGATGCAATTTCAGTGGAGTAATATTTGGGTCAGGAGTTTTGGATCTGGAGTTTCTTTTCCAGCCGCTGGATCCGTTCGCGCAACTCTTTATTTTCCTTGCGCAATAATTCTATAATGGTCTCATTTTCGTTAATCTTTTTCTTTGCCGTTGTCAACGATGTTACCCGTGTTGAGCTCTTGCCTGAGGAAGATTTGGCCATGGTCGTATGACGGGCAGGGGAAAAATATTTATTGTTCGCTTTCATTGCCACCGGTTGATTAGAACATCCAATGATTACGAGTGTTGCGATCAATGTCATCAATATTTTTTTCATGGTCTGTCTTCCTCTTTAGTTTTCATTTGCAAGATAGCGGAATTACAAGGGATATGGTAGTTAGATTTTTTTAATTAAGACTCTTTCCTCTTAAAAATTGATCGGAGCGGCTTTTTCTCTGGAAAATGCATATATCGCCACCGCAAGAATCCCTCCCGCAATCAATACCGGCAGCAGAGATTGCGAACCTTGTACTGCCGAAGCTACCTGCGGCGGAACCGGGCGCTCTTTTATCGGAGGAAGTTTATCTTCGGGAACCGCATCGACATTCTTCACTTTGAAGATAAACGTATAATCCTGTACGACCTCACCAATTTTCAGCGGCAGCAATAGTTTTATCTGACTTCCGATATATTTCAGAATTAGATTTTTTCTTTTCGGGGATCCCTTATCATTGCTCGGGAACAGATCACGTTCTACCCATTCACTATTTTCAATGGAGATATAGTCACGCGGGATCACCAGATCACGGACATAGCCCAGGGATGGAATTATCAGGGAGACCGGATGTGCCATTTCCGTTTGATACAGTGTCGCCGAATTTTTCACCGGGTAAACACGGTTGTTTAATCCGATGGCGACATTTTCCCAAACGATTGAAATCGGCACTTCCGAAATATTCTGCAGTTGGAATTTGACTGCCGATTCGTCCAGCTTGAATTGGATGGTGATATAATCATCCTTAAACAACAATTGGTCATTCACCGCCGGTTTTATGAGCGCATAGGAATAAATGAATCTCGTTTCCTTTCGACCTCCCGACATCGACCCCGAACAGCCGAAGGCGAATGTGAGAGAGACGAGGAGCACGTTCGTTGTTATATATTTTATCCGATTACTTAACATAGAGCATCTTCCTTGATCCTACATGAGATTTTGAAATGAGTCGATAGAAATATACACCGGACGAAACGATCTGTCCGTTTTGATCCGTTCCATCCCACCGCACGGAATACCTTCCCGGATCGTGTTCTTCGGACACGAGGGTTTTGATCCTCTGTCCGAGAACGTTGAATACCTGGATGACGGTCTTGGTCGGCAGTGTGCCGTCCGGAATGTCATACTCGATAATGGTCGAACCGTTGAACGGATTCGGATAGTTTTGCGATAATTTAAACGTTACCGGATATGCATCAATCGGCGCCGTCACTTTCATAACATCCGACACAACTGAAGAATTCGATTGCAGTGCAAAGATCACTTCCGTCGAATCGATCATCTCCAGCGACGTGATTAACGGCAGCCGGAACAGTGAACCATTGCCCGGCTGAATCTCGTTATTGACCATGTTGTATGCAACCACCCGCACCTCATGATCCTTGGTTGAAACGAACACATTCATCGCTTCAGCCCGCTTCATCAGCATGTTGATCTTATCGATCGCTGCACCGGAATCCTTCAGCACCAGACGCAATTCAACGCCGCGGATCGGTACGGAATTTTCGACATTGAAGCGTAAGCCGTATTTTGTCGCCTCGAAGACCGATGTTGCTTGAGTGAATGTTGTCTTCTTCGATTTGACAACCGGCCGAGTGTACTCTGGCAGTTCTCCGCCGTCGTTGAATATTACCGGTTGGAGCGTATTGGCAAAGAGCGACCGATCCAGGATGTTGTCACGGATATAACCGATATCGGAGGTATCGATCAGATTGTCGTGGTTGAAGTCCGCTTTGAGCGAATCCGACGATGTGAGCGTGATCTTGGTATTGAGGAAATCAACCAGCGATGTAATATCCGCAATATTCACTGCAATGTCCTTGTTCAAATCGCCGTAGATAAAGTACGCGTTTGCCACGAAACTTGCCGCAGGAACATTGTGGACGATTGCTTCAACCGTGTATGTGCCGGCCCGGGTTCCCAACTGTAGATAGGTCGATGCAATACCATTCGAGTCGGTCACTACTACTGTATCGCTCAAAGACTGTTGTATTGCATTCAATGGAGCGGAAGCAATTCGGAAGCGGACCGTATCGTTCGGTACTGCATTGCCGCCGAGGTCGTGGACGGAAACGACAAATGCCGTATCCAATTCTGTTTCCGTTGGACTAACCTGACGGTCTCCAGAAAGTTGCGTGAGTACAGCCGCTGCCCCGTTGATCGCACGAGCGGTGAATGTTACTTCCAGCAATGACGGAGATGTAACATCCGCCATCACATTCGTCCGGTTCTTTCCTTTGGAGACCGGAGTCGCCGCCGGAATGACTGCTTTCACGGAATAGGTTCCGATCTTGCTTCCGAGCGTCAGCGTTGTTGATGCTGTACCCGTCGTATCGGTCGTGCCTCCGGCATTACTCAAGAGAGCACTGGTATCGCCGGCAGGCCGCTCCGTGATGGTAAACTGAACTCCCTGCACCGGTACAGCATTATCACCGATATCCACCACGCGCAACTTAAACGGCAAATCAAGCGATGAAAGAATCGGTTTCACCTGATCCTGACCGGAGGTGGCGATCATTGCCACTGCTGCACCATGTGTTGCAGATGCCGTAAAGAAGGTATCCGGCAGACCGATACTTGATGCTCTGATCCTATACGTGCCGACTTTATTTCCTAACGTCAGCAGCGTCCGGACCGTACCATCCGCAGCTGTCGTTACGGATGTTGCACTCAGTTGCTGGCCGGTAGCATTTGTCGGGACAGATTCAAAGGAGAATTGGACCGGTACATTCGACACGCCGTTACCGCCGATGTCATTAATGCGCAGAACAAATTCGCTCTGCAATGCCGTGATGATCGCCGCCGTTTGATTGTTCCCCGAGACGCTCACCATGGCTACTGCCGTACCGACCGATGCATTCGCATTGAAGGTCACAACAGGAATACCGTTCACCGTCGCATTCACTAAATACGAACCCGTCTTCGATCCCAGCGTTAACCGGGTGGAAGCTGTGCCGTTCGCACCGCTCAAAACACTGTCCACGCTTAGATCCGCTCCTGCACCATTCGCCGTCAAAGAGTCAATGGTAAAGACCACCGTTGCACTGTCCACAGTGTTGCCGTAAGTGTCGCGAACCTCAACGACAAAGTCGTTCGCAAGCATGCTGTTGATCGGCATTGTTTGGCCGGTACCCGAGAGCTGCACCAGTGAGGATGGAGCAGCAGCATGTGCGTTCACCGTGAATGTTGCCGGAGTTCCGACATGAGTGTTCTCCGCACGGACCAGATATGGTCCGGCCTTTGTTCCCAGCGTGAGGATCGAAGTTGCTTTGCCGAACGCATCCGTCACAACGGACGAATTGCTCAGGCTGCCGGTATCCGAACCTTGCGGGAACGATGTGATCTTGAACCGTACCGTATCGTTGTTCACCGGATTCTGGCCAATATCGAACAAGGTCACCTGCAGCGGTTCCACAGCAGTGCCGACGATGCCATTAATATTTGTCGCTCCAATCGTTGCAATTTGTGCTGCAGTTCCCACGGTTGCAACCGCAAGGAATCGGATAGGTTCAGTAATTCCATCGACTCTCGCCGACACTCCATATGTTCCAATCTTCTCACCCAATGTCAGCACTGTAAATGCTACACCAAGCGAATCGGTGCGCATGCTGTCCACACTCAAATCCTGATCAAGTGCGAACGGTGAAGGAATTGAATCGATGGTAAACTTCACCCATGTACTGTCGATCGGATTTCCGCCGATATCGGTAACGGCAACAATAAATGCCGAATCGAGCTGCGACAATATCGATTTGCTTTCCGGTATGATCGTCATCTTCGTCATCGACTGCGGCAGACCGTGTTTCGCTATGGTGCTGATCTTTACTGTATCAAGTTCTGGTGCAGTTGCGATCAACTGATACTCACCCACTTTGCTTCCCAATGTTAATACGGTCGATGCAATACCTTGCGCATCTGTTATAGAACTCGTATCGCTCACCGTACCGCCGGCGGCCGGTGAAGGCTGAGCCGTAATCGCAAATGATACGCTCACACCGCTAACTGGCGAACCGAAAATATCCGTAATCCGGATTTTTATCGTATCCAATACTGCAAGAATCACCGGATCGACCGTCTGTACTCCTGCTTGTGCGATAGCAACCGGAATTCCGACGCCGCTCTGAAGCGGACCGATAGCGCGGAGCGTATCACCGGCTGTCCAAATTCCTTTGATTTGCACATTCGCTTTTGAAATCGTCCGCAACAGCGTGTCCACAACCGGAATATGCCGCTGCCAGTGTGCGCCATTATCAACAGAACGCCACAACTGCAGATTGTTAACTTCGTGTCCATTTATTTCGCTGTCGCTGAACTTGAACATCACCGATCCGACAGCGGTCGCATCGGTAGGTTGTATTTCATAGTACCGCCGGATGGATTCGTTGCCATTCCCGAACTGGACTGAATCCGAAGATCGAATAATATTCGTAATACCGGGAGCAACCGAACTCCAGTTGATTGTTGCGCCAATCTGCCCAAAATCCGAAGAGGTCGTTCCGCCGGAAAGGTTCACGGATTTCTGGATAGCCCCTTTCAGAGCACCATCCTCAAACAATGTATCGCCTAACGTAACAATGTTCCCTTTGAGAATCTCCATTGTCACCGATGGTCCAATCGTGAGATTCTTTTGGACAGAGAAATTCCCTCCTGTTGTCGTTTTTATTCCCGTTCCCAGCAATCGTACATACTGGTATTGCGCTGCCGTAAGGGATTGATTTGCTCCAAACAGTTCGAACGTTCCGTTAAATGTTGCCGGAACTCCTGAAATAGTATCGTGTATCCTTAATACTCCTGTATTATTGATCTGGCCTCTGTTATTGAATTTCTGTGCTGTTGCAAAATTACTTACTAATAAAATAGTGATAAACCATAAAGACACTTTCGAGAATGTGAATGAAATTTGACGATTGAGTAACAAGAACAGCCATGCGGCAACATGCGACATCATATTACTGCTCGCATGTTCTCCGACGCTATGTCTTTGCGCGGATATGCCATGCCAGAATGTACGGCAGGATCCGGGATGGCTTCCCGTTTCCTGACCGGGTATCCGGCCGGATCTCGCACGAGGATTGTCATGATGGAACATCATCCATCCGACTCCCCGCGTCAGCGATGTACTGTATCTTGTTTTCATAGGATAACCTATACCGTTAATTGCTTTTTGAAAACGGAGCCGTCATTGCTTCTGCTTAGCTGAAACCACGTACACTTCCACTTGTGGTTTTGGATAAGCCTAAGAGCGGCTTCAGTACTGTTCGTTTTCAATTTTCTCATACTATTCTCTTGGTGCCCTTTTATCCTGTTGCTTGTTGCTGCATCAAACAACCAATCCGGGTGGAAGGTGAAAAGGAGCACTAAACACCTTCCACTCCGAATCATGATGTCATTCTAAGAGAAGATCTTTTCTGCGACCGATAATTCCGATCCGACAAGAAGTGAGCAGCTTCTTATCCAACAACTCAGAAAAAATACATTCGTTGTTCGTGTTATAATGAAAACGCATGGAACAAATTCCTTTTGTCAATCAATGGACATTGCCATTGCACAATGGAAAATCTTTTCTTTTTGAAAAACTGATATTTCATACAAACACTCCCCATCGTGCCGGTGTGCGGAGTTTCACCAATTGATGCATATGGAACTGTGCTGTAAGGTGACCAATGGGCACACTCCTCCCGCTGATATTCTCGCCGACACTGAAAAGTTTTCTGTAGCGTAAGGGCGGACTACTCCCTCTGATTCTTTCCAAAGACAATGGAACAGCAAGATACCGGTGCGGTCCTGTATCCAATTCTTTTTCAACTATTCGACGAGGTGCGAATGGTACGGGCACACTCCTCCCTCTGCATCGATTACCCGAAGTATTCCTGGGACCATCCCGTTGCGGCGGACTTTCCCCGATGTCAACATCTCTTACTGCAGGTTCCGCGAGATATCGTTGCGGTCCCAAATCGGTTTCCTTTTGGGCAATCCTTGGTGTCCCGTTACGAACGGGCACACTCCTCCCTCTGCATCGAACATCTGCAGTACTCAATGGAGGTGGACTCTCGCCGATATCGAAATCCGGTCGTTCAAGAAGATCTCGCAGCAGCAATAGTTTCCGTTGAGAATCCCATTCCGCTCTAATGTCTGTTCCGACAAGAACGGACACACTCCTCCCTTGGTCATCCTCAATCGCAAGATGAGATGAACCTGCAAGCCCTGGCGGACTCTTCCCCACATCAACTTCAGTCAATGTTGAAAAGACAGGATTCCACCCTCCTTCCTGTGGAATACGTCTGTTTTTCTTTACAGGCGGACGAATATATAGTCCCTTCTGTTGGCGCATAACGGACAATGGCCATTGCAAAACCTTCGGAAGATCACCTCGTGGAGGTGAGATACCTTTTGGTAATGCATACACAGTCGGTATTGACCGTGAATCATAGTAGCCGTCTGCAGCAATGGTACTTCTGCCTTTGACGACGCAATGCAATACATCCCGGGCTTCGGACATTCCATCATAGTGCCGGAACGCCCTTCCGTTGTGTGTCGAACACGTACGTTGCCGTATGTTCGGATTATTTGTTTTCATAGTGCTGCTCCATAAGTACAGTCACTTCAGTACAACACATCGTTGATGTTCACTGCCGATCCGGCTGTTCACCACACTCCATCCGGCAGGCGGCCGAGAACCTGGTCACCTGTCTTCCGGATCATGCCGAATGAATGCCGCGATCGATCATGATCAAGCTATGTCTTACTGAACCGTGATCGTACCTTGGTTCGTCACGATACCGTCGTTGTCGAAGTCGCCGGTTACCGTCAACACACCAGTTCCAGACACCGTCAGGTTGCTGGAGACCAATGTATAGGTTGCTGTTGTTGTTGCACCTGCAAGTGACAATGTTCCGGCACCTGTGAAGAGCAATGAACCGTATGCACCGTTAACCAACGATGATGCACCACTGCCGTAAAGTTCTGTTGCACCAGTACCGCCAATGTACGTGTTGCTGGAAGCCCACATTGTTTTACCACTGTTGTCAATCGTACCAGCAAGCGCACCAGCCGTTGTGAAGGATCCGAAATCAAGCGTATTGTTCGCGCTGATAGACAGATTGTTTGCAACAGTCAAATTTCCAACAGTAACGGTTTTATGTGTTGAAGTATCTGCCGAACCGCTGATTGTCACATTGTTGTACGGTTCTGCTGCACCACCGAGGACGTTCTGTGCTGCAGTGCTGCCATAGACAAACGTTCCGGATCCGTAACTACGATCTGCTCCGCCGGTCGTATAGGTTCCCGTAACGGTAACTGTTCCTGCCGGGAAGTTCTTCTGACCCGTTGCTCCGGTTCCATTGGCAAGCGTAAGGTTTGTATAGGAAGCTGCACCCAGCGATTGCGTGGTTGTTGCGCGGTTGTAAATGAACGTACCAGCGATCGTATGTTCTGCGCCGAAGGTGACTGCACCGCCGGTTTGGATCGTTCCGCCGTTGGTGATGGTGGATGTTGCATCCGTGGTCAACGCATTTGCTGCTAAGTCAAAAATACCAGTTCCGTTGGTCAACGTACCGCTTGCTGCGATCGCAACGGTTGCTGCACCAGTATTAACTGTCTTTGTGCCGCCGTTGGCAATGGTCAGGTTATAGTAGTTGGCACCAGTAACATCCTGGTCGCTGGTATTGTTATACACCACTGTTGCGCTTGCTGCATCAGCCGTGAAGGTTCCGGAGTTGCTGAAGGGTGAGGTTGCATTTACTGTTAAGGTGTTGCTTGCGCCAACCGCAAACTGTGTCGATGCTGCGATTGTTACAAGTCCTTCTACCGTAACGCTGCCCGCGAGTGTTTTTGCAAAATCACCGCCGCCGGACAAAGTCAACGCTCCGTAGGTGTTGCTCTTTATTGTTGCAGAGACTGATTGAACTGCTGCCGCTTTATAATCCACCGCGCCGGTATCTGTGGAGAAATTTGCTGCCGTTGTATTGGTCAACGCACTCCCGATTCTGATTAAGCTGGCTGCTTTTGAATTATAGGTGAATCCGGTTGAATTAGTGTAGCTGCCGTCGACGTTGATCGTACCGCCGGTGGTGTTGGTGACATCCTGGTTGAATGTCAATCCATTCAACGTACCATTGCTATTAACATAGTTGCTTGTTGTGTGGATGGTGCTTGAATTGTACACAGTCCCTGGTGCCGTCCGGTAGTTCTGGAAGGTGCCGGCATTGAGTGTGCTTGTGTTAATTAATGTCCCGTTGTTCTTGAAAGTACCCTGACCGAAGGCCAGCGAGGAAACGAGGACAAAGATCAATATTGCGATTGCGTTTTTCATAGCATTGCTCCTTTTTGATATTGTGTTGATGAATGAATGCTGGCTGTTTGTTCCTAACCAGTTATTGCTGCCCGAACTTTTGCTTTTTTGCGTTTTCATTGTGGTACTCCTAGAATTTTTTGAATAATTATTTTTGTTTTTTTGTACTTCTTACAGCGTGATCGGTTATTCTGCTCTTGCTCAAAGAGCATTCCAGCCGTCACTTGTTATCGTTACGGTGGATGTTCGCTCTGTCGATTCATTTCTGCCTCCTTTCAGTATTGGATGGTGAATTTGTTATGGTACATTGATCGTACCGTTATTGGAAATTATTCCATCGTTGTTCAGATCCATACCCGTCACCGTCAAGACGCCAGTGCCGGAAATGGTGAGATTGTTCGAAACCGTGACGCCCACGAGCGCTACTCCGCCGGTCGCTGTTACTGCACCGGAAATGGTTATAGTGCCGCTCCCCGTAAAGAGCATGTTGCCATAATTGGTCCCAGGTGCAACCGTTGTCGCTACCGAACCATAGAATTCTGTCACTCCAGTCCCGGGAACGTATGCATTGCTCGTCGCCCATTTTATCTTTCCGCTGTTTACCGAACTGCCGCCGAATGTCGAAGAACTGTACGCTCCCATTTCCAGTGTGTTATTGGAATTGATCGTAAGAATATTCGAAACGATGATTGTGCCCGCTGCTGTTTTTGCATTAGCCGCTGACGTATCCGCTGCACCGGAAAGTGAAAGATTATAATAGGTCATTGCGGGAATGGATTGAGCACTGCTGCCGTTGAAGTTCATGGTCGAAGTGCCTGCCGATGTTAACGCACCGGCGCTCGGAGTAAAGGTATTGCTTACATTGATGGTACCGGACAATGTGTTCACACCGCTGGTATTGTTGATGGTCAAATTATAATAATCGAATGCGGGAATGGATTGACCTCCCGAAGCATTGTTGAAATTGATTGTGGAAGTTCCGGCAGAAGTCAATGCGCCCGCGCTTGGAGTGAATGCGTTGCCGATACCAATAGTCCCGATCAATGTATTTACACCGCTTGTGTTGCTGATGGTCAGATTATTGTAGTTTATTGCTGGAATGGATTGACCGCCTGTGGCATTATTGAAGTCAACCGTACTGCCCGTTGTTGTATATGTTCCCGATCCTACCGAAAAGACGCCGGCAACTCCAACGGTTCCGCTGGACTGCAAAGTGATCGCACCGGAAGATGTTACATCGAGATTGCCGTATTGCACTGCAGTAATCGTGTGGGACGTTCCATAATATTCAACAGTGCTGGCGGGATCCAATGAATAGCTGGAGTAATTCGTCGGCATCGAATTAGTTCCACCTACGCGCAATGTCGCCCCCGAACCAAGCGTCAACGATCCACCGGATGTTGCACGATTTGCCGTGTATGTTGAAAGGTCAAGCGTGCCGCTCGAGACTATAATGGTATTGTTGATAATGACATTGCCGCCGAGTGTCAGCGTCGTGCCCGAATCTGACACATTCACATTCTCATACGTGCCTGCCGGGATCGTCGGCGAAGTTCCATAGAAATCAATGATACTAGTCGAACTGAATGTATGCGTTGTGTAATTCGCCGGAATAGTTCCGCTTCCACCAATCCGAAGTGTGCAAGCAGCAGCGATAGTCAATGTTCCGCCCGAAGTAGATCTGTCCGCCGTATACGTTTCGATATCGAGTGTGCCGCCGGAGATCGAGAGGTTTCCTTCGACAGAAGTATTTGCCGACAATGTCGTAGTTCCGCCTCCTGAAATTGTCAGATTATTGTAGGTGAAGTTTGCCACCGTCTGTGATCCGGTACTGTTATAATCGATCGTGCTGGAGGTGATGGTGTACGAATTCGTTCCCGGCGTGAATGTCCCGGAAATACCAATGGTCTGCGCAACGGGAAGCGTTCTGTTGCCCGCGCCGCTGCTGGAAAGATTGCCGAAGTTCAGCACATCAATATTCTGCGGCTGATCGGACGCGTAGGTGACTATGCTGGCGCTGTTAAGGGATACATTGCCGATTATAAAATCACTCGGGAATGCCGTTGCTGTTGCTGCACTTCCTAATATCAGCGCCGAACTGCCTGCCATCGTTACTGTACCGCCGGCGTTACCGACAATCTGGAAACCAGCATCATTCAGCGTTGTCCCGGAACCGATCGACAAGTCTCCATTGATCGTGATGATGCCGAGTGCTGTTTTTGTACCGCTTCCGCCGATCGTAAGATTGAAATATGTTTGTGCAGAGATGTTCTGAACACCACCCGCTGTATAGCCGATTGTTCCACCAGACATGCTCACCGTTCCGGAGACCGACGGAAACGTTGTAACAGTATTGACGGTGCCGTTGGAAAGCGTGAAGTTTCCATTGACGGATAATGAGAATCCGCTTTGGATCGTCAATACAACGCCAGCGTTGCTTATAGTAAGATTCTTCGTGTTCGCATCGACATCGATATTGATAGTATTTGCACTGTTCAGAGTAACATCGTGGCTTGTCGTCGGCACTCCGTCCGGACTCCAATTCGTTCCGGTGTTCCAATTATTATCGCCGCCGCCGCCGTCCCACGTTTTCGGTGCACCGTTTACATTGAACGCTGTACTTGCCGGACCGGAAACCGATCCATCATTTGCGGTGATTGTTATATTTTCAATTGCTGTCAGTGTCGTTGTCAGCGTTGTTGTTGAAACGCCGCTGGTGAAATTGACGCTGGTGGTATATGTCGGCGATCCGGTCGGCCCGGAATACGATAGAGTTTTTGCTCCGCTGTAAGAAGTGCGGGTATTAAGATATTGGTCTGTTGCGGTGATAGAACTGATGTTGAACGGGCTATTTTCAACCTGATCATTCGGTGTTCCGGAATTTCCGCTTCCCGAAGTGAATGATTGACCCGGTAACGTTACAACCAGCTTGTTCAATGCGCCGAACACCTCGGTCAGCGTTCCGAAATTCGTTACACTGGCTGTAATACCTGTCATCGTCGAAGTCCCGGTTTTCGTCAGATTACCGGCAGCAAGCGGAGTTCCCGCAGAGGGCCGAATGCGAATATTCTGCCACGTCAATCGGCATGTTGTTCCGGAGTTGCTTGCGCTGGAGATGGTGAAGGTAATTTGTGTCGTGGTAATGGAAGAGATCGCCATCGACGTTCCGGTGGCAACTTGGTTGATGTTTCGAGTGTCGCCGCCGCCGCCGGTGAGTTTTGTCATGAGAACTGTCGGTGTCGTGCCGCCGACATCAAAAATGAATCCGGAAGGAGCATTTAAAATAAATGTTCCCACTCCGATATCACCGCTCGCTGCTTCATCATATGCCGGACCGGTCAACGATGTCCATGCACCTGTTCCGAAATCGTCTGCAGAGACCGCGCTGCCACCCGCTGCCGCTGTAATTACCACTGCAGCAACGGTAATTGAAGGACTCGTATTTGCTGTGATGCCGCCATTCGTGACATCGGTCGCTGTGACAGTTTGCGTTCCCGCCGTATTTAGTGTGACGGTAAAATCTTTTGTCCCCGCAACCAAAGCTGCGTTGGAAGGTAATCCTGCTGCACCGTCAGTGGAGGTGATCTGAATGATATCCGTCGACGAAACGAGATTCCAGTTCGCATCGACAGCATTCACTGTTACTGTAAACGGCGAACCGCTTGCTTCATTGGTCGGCGTACCTGTTTTCCCAGTCGCTGTTCCCGGGGCCGCGGTTTCTCCGGGAACTAGAATTTGCAGTTTATTGATCGCTCCAGGATTGATTGTAATCGATGGACTCGTATCAGCTGTTTTCGTTCCATCACTGGTGTTCGTCGCGGTGATTGTTGATGTTCCCGCCGTTGGCAAGATGACGGCAGCAAATGTCACGGTGCCGGATGCCAGTGCTGCCGGTGCAGGCATGGCAGCATTCGCATCGGATGTGGTGAGCGTAATAGTGTTGTTCGGTGCGCCGGAAACAACATTCCAATTCGCATCAACCGCATTTACGGTAACGCTGAATGGAGTTCCGGCTGTTTGTGATGACGATGATCCTGATTTTCCTGTTACGCTGCCGGCATTCGCCGTCTCCCCCGGCACGATCAACTGCATCTTGGAGAATGCCGCTGCGTTCACAGTAATGCTGGACGATGAATATCCATATAAACCACTTTCGGTCACGGTGAGGGTGGTCGCTTCCGCACGCGTGAGCGTGGTTGCCAGTGATGTTGTTGAAATACCGGATGTGAAACTGACACTCGTCGTATAACTTGAGGCGGCTCCAGCTGGTCCGGTATATGCCAATGTTTTCGCACTGGAATACGATGTGACAATGTTTAGGAATTGATCGGTCGCCGTGATCGATGAAATTGTAAATGGTGATCCGGCTGTTTGGTTTGTTACTGAACCGCTGTTGCCGGATCCTGCGATAAACGATTGCCCCGGGAATGTTACAACAAGCCGGGCCACAGCGCCGAATGTTTCGCTCAATGTTCCGAAGTTTGTACTGCCGTTGACACCAGCGATCGTCGCCGATCCGGACACCGTCATATTCGCCGATGCCAGTGGATAACCCGCCGTCGGACGGACACGGACGTTTTGCCAGGTGATGGAGTTCGTAACAAGATTATTCGAACCGTTCGTGATAGTGAACGTAATCTGAGTAGTGGTGACATTGTCGGCCGCAATGGCAGTACCGCTGGTAACACTGTTGATATTTCTAGTGTCGTCTCCGCTGCCGCCGGTTCGTGTGATCAACAATGTCGGCGCCGTACCTCCCAAGTCGAAGATGAATCCGGAGGCAACATTCAGAATGATCGTGCCGGCAGTGATATTTCCATTTTGTCCTTCCTCGTAAACGGGACCTGTCAACGAAGTGTACGATCCGCCGAATCCATCTGCTGAGATCGAACTGCCTCCCGATGCCGGTGTAACGGTCCCGGATCCGGCAGGATTCACAGTAATGGAAGGACTCGTATTCGGGGTCTTTCCGCCATCCGTGATATCAGTTGCGGTGACAGTAAAGGATCCATCCGTGCTAAATGTAACATTGCGAATACCCGTCCCGCCGCTTAATGTAGCATTTCCAGATAGCGTAGCGGAACCATCAGAAGATGAGAGTCCGACAACATCGGTAATGGTTGTGACAAGATTCCAGTCAGCATCAACGGCATTAACGGTAACGTTGAATAATATTCCTGCGGTTTGAACATCCGGTGTTCCGGCTTTTCCAGTGGCACTTCCGGGATTTGCCGTTTCGCCCGGCATCAAGATCTGTAATTTGGAAAATGCACCCGCATTCACTGTCAACGAAGGTGTCGTATTGGAGGTTTTCCCGGGATCGCTGATATCCGAAGCAGTAACCGTTGATGTTCCGCCGGTGCGCAATGTAATCGCAAAAGTTTGAGTTCCGCTGGAAAGTGTATTGTTCGCCGGCATTGTTGCATTGGCATCGCTCGAAGTGATTGCAACTTCGTCTGTAACTGTGTTGACCAAATTCCAGTTCGCATCGACAGCATTCACTGTTACATTAAAGGACGAACCTGCTGTCCGCACAGATGGTGATCCTGTTTTACCGGTCACAGAGCCGGGATCCGCAGTCTCACCGGGTGCAAGGATCTGCAATTTTGTAAAAGCACCGGCATTGACTGTGATGGACGGGCTTGTATCTGCCGTCTTCGTGCCATCCGTGACGTTTGTTACCGTTGCTGTCGATGTTCCGGCAGTTTTGAATGTGACGGTAAAATCTTTCGTCCCTGCAACGAGCGCTGCGTTAAGCGGATGAGTATCATTCGCATCGGATGTGGTAATGCTGACGGTATTTGTTGATGAGACAATATTCCAATACGCATCAACCGCATTGGCGGTGACGGTAAATCCGGTGCCGGCTGTTCGTGCTGTCGGTGATCCTGTTTTTCCCGTCGATGATCCTGCATCCGCAGTTTCACCGGGAACGATCAACTGCATTTTGGAAAAGACTGCAGCGTTCACTGTTATCGAAGATGAAACGTTGCCGAATTGCAGCGCATCGGTTACAGTGATAGTTGTATTTTCGGCGCGGGTGAGCGTGGTTGCCAATGTCGTGATAGAAACACCGGCAGTAAAGTTGACGCTTGTTGTATACGTCGACGCTGATCCGCCGGGGTCTGAGTATGCAAGAGTCTTTGCACCTGCATATGAAGTGACCGTATTGAGATATTGGTCAGTTGCAGTGATGGAGGTAATATTGAACGAACTTCCGGCAGTCTGCGCTGTTGGCGTTCCTGAGTTTCCGCTGCCAGATGTAAATGTCTCGCCGGGGAATGTAGCGACCAATCGCGTCATTGTGCCGGCGACTTCCGTAAGAGTTCCAAAGTTTGTCACGCTGGCAATAATACCAGTCATAACCGACGTTCCGGTTTTCGTCAGATTGCCGGAAGCGAGAGGCGCACCAGCAGTCGGACGGACACGGACATTCTGCCACGTTACACTGTTGGTCACTCCGCCATTGCTGGCGCTTGAAATCGTAAACGTGATCTGCGTGGTAGTGATCGACGTGATCGCCGCCGATGTGCCGGTACCGGCACCATTAATATTCCTGGCGTCGCCGCCGCCGCCGCCAATTCTTGTTATCAATACCGTCGGGGCCGTCCCGCCGACATCAAAAATAAATCCCGTCGGTGCATTCAATATGAATGTTCCGGTTCCAACATCTCCGCTCGCTGCTTCATCGTATGCCGGACCGGTCAGCGATGTCCAGACACCGGTGCCGAAATTATCAGCAGAGATCGCACTTCCTCCAGTCGCAGCAGTAATCACGACCGAAGCAACGGTGATGGCAGGGCTGGTATTTGCTGTTATTCCGCCGTTTGTCACATCGGTCGCCGTGACTGTTTGCGCTCCTGCCGTATTCAGTGTGACATTATAGTTGTTCGTTCCTGCCACCAAAGCAGCATTGGCAGGAAGACTAGCGGCCCCGTCGCTTGACGAAATCGCAACAACATCCGTCGAAGATACGAGGTTCCAATTCGCATCAACCGCGTTAACGGTAACTGTGAGAGGCGAACCGCTTGCTTGGTTTGTCGGAGTGCCTGTTTTTCCGGAAATAGTTCCGGGAGCCGCTGCTTCGCCGGGGACAAGGATCTGAAGTTTATTGATTGTTCCCGGATTGATCGTAATCGACGGACTCGTATCAGCGGTCTTCAATCCATCCGAAGTATTCGTGGCTGTAATCGTCGCAGTTCCTGCCGTTGGCAGTGTTGTTGCTGCAAATGTCACAGTTCCGGAAGAGAGTGCTGCAGGAGCCGGCATCGTTGCATTTACATCCGTGGTCGTCAGTGTAATAGTATTAGCCGGAGCGCCGGCAACAATGTTCCAGTTGTCATCCACTGCATTCACTGTTACACTAAAGGCGCTTCCTGCAGTGCGGGCTGACGGTGTTCCCGTTTTTCCCGTTGCACTTCCCGCGTTGACTGTTTCACCCGGCACAATTAACTGCATCTTCGTGAAAGTCCCGGCATTGACTGTTAGGCTGGATGAAGCATATCCATAAAATCCTGATTCTGTTACCGTGATCGTTGTCGCTTCCGCACGTGTTAATGTTGTTGCGAGCGGTGTGGTAGAGATACCTGATGTGAAACTTACACTTGTTGTGTACGAGGAAGTGGCGCCAGTCGGACCGGTATACGCCAAGGTTTTTGCACCGGTAAATGATGTGACTACGTTAAGATATTGATCCGTTGCGGTGATGGAAGAAATGTTGAACGATGAACCGGCAGTTTGTGCTATCACCGTACCGCTGTTGCCGGAACCAGCCGTGAAGGTCTCTCCCGGGAAGGTCACAACCAGCCGGTCAACTGCTCCGAATGTTTCAGTCAAGGTTCCAAAGTTCGTGCTGCCATTAACACCGGCAATTACCGCTGAACCAGATTTGGTGATATTTGCAGAAGCAAGTGGATATCCCGCCGTCGGACGAACGCGAATATTCTGCCAGGTAATGGAATTGGTGACGCTGTTGTTGGATGCATTCGTAATGGTGAATGTAATTTGCGACGTTGTCACACTTGTTGCTGCAATCGATGTTCCGCTGGTAACATTGTTGATATTCCGCGTGTCATCTCCGCTTCCGCCCGTGCGAGTGATCAGCAGCGTAGGCGCAGTTCCTCCGGCATCAAATTCAAATCCGGAAGGTGCATTCAATATGATCGTTCCGACAGCAACATTCCCCTGCTGTCCTTCTTCATAGAGTGGTCCGGTGAGCGGTGTATATGATCCAGCGACATTATCTGCAGAGATTGCACTGCCTCCGGTAGCCGGCGTTACTGTTCCGGATCCTGCAGGATTCGACGTAATAGAAGGACTCGTGTTCGGCGTCTTTCCGCCATCCGTAATATCTGTTGCCGTAACCGTAAATGAACCATTGGTGCTAAAAGTAACACTGCGAATTCCGGTACCGCCGCTTAACACTGCGTTAGCCGGAAGCGTCGCACCGCCGTCTGTAGATGTTATGCCGACCACATCGCTCACTGAGTTGACCAGATTCCAATCCGCGTCCACTGCATTCACTGTAACATTGAATGGTATTGCTGCAGTTTGATCTGTTGGTGTGCCGGTTTTGCCTGTGACAGTGCCAGGACTTGCCGTTTCACCCGGAACGAGTATCTGTAATTTGGAGAATGCTCCAGCATTCACTGTCAGCGACGGCGTTGTATTCGAACTCTTTCCCGGATCGGATACATCGGAGGCAGTAACAGTTGCTGTTCCCGCTGTCCTCAATGTGATGGAGTATGTCTGCGTTCCGCCAGAAAGTGCAGCATTTGAAGGAAGTGACGCATTCGGATCACTGGACGTGATACCGACGATATCGGAAACAGAACTGACCAGGTTCCAGTTCGCATCAACGGCATTCACCGTAACATTAAATAACGATCCGGCTGTGCGGGTAGATGGACTTCCCGTCTTTCCGCTCGCTGTTCCCGGCGCGGCTGATTCGCCGGGAGCAAGAATTTGGAGTTTCGAAAATACATCCGGATTTACGGTGATGGACGGACTGGTGTTCAGCGTTTTTGATCCATCCGAAAAATTCGTGGCGGTTATTGTTCCAGAGCCGGCTGTTGGAAGAGTAACGGTAAAGTTTTTTGTTCCGGTAACCAATGCGGCATTGGATGGCTCCGTATCGTTCGCATCGGTGGTTGTAATACTAACGGTATTCGTTGTGTTGATCAGGTTCCAATATGCATCGACTGCATTTACGGTGACCGTGAAACCTACTCCAGCGGTTCGAGCCGTCGGTGTACCTGATTTTCCGGTAGCTGAACCTGCATCCACCGTTTCGCCGGGAACGATCAACTGCATCTTGGTAAATGCAGCAGCATTCACCGTCATTAACGATGACGCAAATCCATAAAGTGAGGCATCCGTAACAGTAAGTGTTGTGCTTTGTGCCCGGGTAAGCGTAGTGGAAAGTGTCGTTGTGGAAACGCCTGCCGTAAAGTTGGCACTTGTCGTATAGGTCGATGCCGATCCACCAGGACCCGAATACGCCAGCGTTTTTGCGCCGGAGTATGTTGTGATTTTGTTGTAGAACTGATCGGTCGCTGTTATAGCGGAAATGGTAAATGATGATCCCGCCGTTTGTGATGTAACAACGCCGGAATTACCGCTTCCCGCCATTGTTGTGCCATCGGTAAACGACTGTCCGGGAAGTGTTATGATCAGTCTGGACATTGCACCGACTGCCTGCGACAATGATCCTAAATTTGTTACGCTGTTTGTAATTCCGGTGATTGTTGCGGTGCCGCCTGTTTTGAAAATACTTTGAGCATTCGGAACGTTCGCGCCATCAGTAGCTTGAACCTCTATCCCTATGATCGTCAGAATATCGGTTTTGTTTGTGGCCGCCACGGTCATGGTCAATGTGATGGTAGTCGAAGCAACAGCGACATTGGTTACGGTAACATTTTGTCCGCCTGATCCGCCAGTGACTGTTGTAGTAACCGAGGCTCCGGTATTAAATTGCCAGCCGGACGGTGCAGAAAGAATCATCGTTACACCGGTACCGATAGCAAAATCACCTTTTGCGCCTTCTGTGATGACTATGTTGCCGAGCGTGGTAAAGAGAGGAGTAACAGCATTTGCTGCTTTATCAGCAGAGATATTCGTACCGCCAGTCGCCGCGGTTACGGTGACTGTCGCAAAGAGCATATTTCCACACAAAACAATAGCTGCCAGCAGGAGACCTGCGGTCTTAATTGTTTTGGATACTATGGATTGATAGTTGCGCACGAATATACTGATAATATTATGCTGCTATGACCGGTTGTGTTAATTGTTCCATGATCTCGGAAAATGAATACATCTGCCGGACATCAGCATGCACTGTTTCGCCTTCCCGGCGTTCTTCAAAGAAACTGGACATGTAGACATTTCCGCCGTACGATTTCACGCCGGATGTGAGCGCATCGAATTGCTGAATGATTTCCACTGAGGAATGATCGAGCGAGAGCACCACAAACACATCGTCCGGTTTGCATTGATTGACAATATCGCTTGCGGCATACTGCGTCAACACCGTGCCGAGATTAAAAACTGTCATCCCAGCATTGTCCAGCAGCAATTCCACTGCTTTCAGTTCCACTTCATTGATCCCTTCCTGAACGGAAATGCAATAGAGTTCATTGCCATTTTTCTCCGCCTTCGGAACAGATTCAGTGAAATTGATCAGGGCATGGATCAATGTGTTCTTGGCAATTTGAAATTCAACGGAAGAAATAAGTTGTTGCTGGTGTCTGTTGTGAATCAACCGGAGCATGGGCGTCAGAAAGGAATCAAAAATATTCGGAAGTGTTTTTCCCTGCGAATACACGGCAGAAAACGATTGTTCGATCTGTTGCCTTTTTCCTTTGATCGCATTTGAAAAGCACTCTTCGATCGTCACGCTGCCGCCGATCGTCACCGCATTTGCAGAGATTTGTTCTGACGTTCTGGAAAAAGGTAATAGCGGAGTGACGATCTCGTAATGATATTGCTGGATAAATTCGTGGACATTGGACGGTTTAAATTTCCTATGTCCGCCGGGGGTTTTAAAACATTGCAATTTTCCCTCGTCAGTCCAGCGTTTAATCGTCGATTTGCCGACACGGAACATTTTGGACAAATCTTCGGTGGTGTACAGTACTTCGTTCATAGTACCTCCTGTTAATTGTGTTGTTATTTGATTATTGTATAAAAATAAAATCTTATCATAGTCGTAGTGGACGGTTTGGGCGGTTTGGACTCTTTTAAGATAACACTTCCGAAAGTAAGATAAAGGGATTAGGCCATATATTAGAATTTTCTATAAATTCGAAGCTTTTCTGAGAAGTTTTTAATATTTTATCCAAAAAAGAGACCCGTTTACTCCATATTCCTCAAGAGAAAAAGATCTTAAAATCTCAATGAAAACAACAAAAGTCTTATTTGTCTGTCTTGGAAACATCTGTCGCTCTCCAGCTGCGGAGGGAGTGATGAAAAAACTCATTGAAGGGCTTCCATTCGAAGTTGCATCTGCAGGGACCGCAGGATATCATGTGGGTGATCTCCCGGATTCACGAATGAGAGTGCTTGCCGGAAAACGAGGTTATCATCTTGTGAGCCGTGCCCGTCAATTCGATCCTGCACAGGATTTCGAGAAGTATGATTTGATCGTCGCAATGGATGGCAGCAACCTGCACGATCTGAAAACCATGGATCGCCGGCATCAATACGGTCATAAACTGAGTCTAATGACGGACTACTGCAGAGTCAGGAATGAAAAGGAAGTACCGGATCCCTATTACGGTGGACCGGAAGGATTCGATCGAGTATTGGATATTCTGGAAGATGCATGCGCCGGGCTGTTGCACGAATTGCAAAACGCTAAGAGTTGAATCAATAGTTCATTCGCCTCTTCATTGTATTGGACAAAAACGGCAGACCCTGTATCCGCCGAATGTGTTTTGACAAATAACCATATCACATCGCTCATTTGCACCGCTCTGAAGTCCAACGTTCTGACTGTTTCTCCGCTGAGCGGCGGATCGATCTCCCCGGTATTCCGCGCAGAACTGGATAATGGCTCTTCGGTCTTTGTAAAAAGTTCACCACAGTACGACAATATGTTTATCAAAGAGGCGAATGGATTGCGGGAATTGATGAAAGGAGATTCTTTACGGATTCCAGAAATATTGTACGTCAACGAAGAGCTATTGATACTTGAACACATGCCGGCAACATCCCCGACGGGCCGGACGAAGTTCTTTGAAAAGTTTGGTGCACAACTTGCCATGCTTCATCGCACTGCGTCCGATCAATTTGGATTCGACGAGAATAATTACATCGGCGCCACTCCCCAAAAGAATCTCCCTCGCAGTAGTTCATGGAAAGAGTTTTATTTTGTTAACAGACTGGAATATCAATTCCGTCTGGCAGAACAGAATGGTTATGCTGCGAAAGAGATTTCATCGCTCTTTCATATACTGGAACATTCTCTTGATCGGTTGATCCCGGACGACGGTGAATCCCCAGCGCTGCTGCACGGAGATCTGTGGAGCGGTAATTTTCTTTGTATCGAAGAGAATGTGCCGGTGATCTTCGATCCGGCTGTGTATTATGGACATCGTGAAGCCGATCTTGCCATGACGCTGCTGTTCGGAGGATTCGATGAATCATTCTATTGTTCCTATACTGAAGTGTATCCATTGAACAATGAATGGAAACGGAGGTCAGAAGTATACAAACTGTATCATCTCTTAAACCATCTGAATCTTTTCGGTGAGGGATATTCATCTCAGGTATATCATACACTGAAGTTGTTGCTTACATAAGCAGATCCTAATACAACTTTTTCCATTAGACAAAAACATTCCACGCATTTTTTTTGCTTCGTGCAAAGCAGTAGAGTGTTTACCAGTACCTGTACAAAAAAAAGTCTTGCCGGTGTGGGCAGGACTTTTTACGACGCACCAACCGTTCACTATTACCGCATTAAGATCATTTTCTTTGTGTTGGTAAAGAGTTTTTCTCCATTATTTATCACTGTCACTTTGTAGAAATAAACGCCGGACGCTACACCAACGCCATCGTCGTCCTTTCCATCCCACTCTGCGGTGTATGAACCGATCGTCTGTACTTCATTTTTCAGCAACCGAACCTGCTGCCCAAGAACATTGAAGATCTGCAACTGCACGAAACCGCTGTGCCCGATGGAATAGTGAATGAATGTGTTGGGATTGAACGGATTCGGAAAATTCTGTCGTAATTCATATTCCACGGCAACAAGGGGAATACCGTTCGTATGCTGTTCAATATATTCCTTCGTTCCAGCCAACAGTCGGAAGGCCCGCCGTCGTTCGCTCTTTTCCATGGTGAATTCATAGCGTGTCGTTCTGTCCATTCGGGTTACTTGTTCCTGAACACCGTCCAAAAGATACAATGAAAAATCGGCCGGGAACTCTCCGCCAAGGTCAAAAGTTAACTGCACTTTGGACTGCGCTTTTGCCGATGTGACATCAAATTCCCACATGATCCCTTCTGGATGTGAAGGCCGAATATCAACGGCGTAAGATCCGGCATGTTTTCTCCATCCGGGATTCGTGAATCGTACTGTTACAAAATCTGTCGGCGTTGTTGGCGGTTCCGCAATGTCAAATCGGTCCAATTCAACACGGGCATCCTGCATTATTCCAGCAATATTGTCATCGTCCCTCGCTTTTCCGGATACAACTCCCACCTTTACCTGCCAGTCGTAGACTGCTGCCGTTGTGCTTCCCTCCTGTTTACCGAGTGCATCACTGCTTGGATTGACAAAGATCGTCACGCTGTCACTGGAAAGATTCTTCACAAAATATCCTGAAAATGGTTCCAGAACAGATGTTTCACGAACAAAGTCGTTAACGTGCGGATCAAACCGCCACAATACCGTCTGCACGGAGTCACCGATACGGGAATTCTTCCAGCTCACCCTGTACGGGAATGGATTCCCGATCATGGAATATCCGGGCCCAATCCTGATTGCGTAATAATCTTGCGCCGGAAGAATCGTAGCCGTGCCAAAGTTGAGATTGAATTCACCGCGGGTGATTAACCAGTATGCTTCACCGCGGGCAAACGTTGTAAATCCCGCGCTCGGAAATTCTCTGTACCTTTTTGCAACAGGATCGTACTTGCCGAAGAGCCGCCACTTTAATGGATTGATATCGCCGAGATTGTTTTTGAGAACGGAAAGGATATCCAGGTTTTCCAGATCGAATGGAATGCTGATAAGTTGATAGACCTCATTCGGTGTCTTCTCCGGCATTTTTGCTTCATAGTTTTCCGTCACACTGAATAGATTCAATGCAAAAGTAAAATTATCGTTTGCGGAGATATTCACCGGCTGTTGCAGATCAATCGAAACTGAATTTTGCCATAATGTTGCATCGCCCAGCAGCACCACGGTTCCATTTCCCGCCTTCGAAACACCAACAGCTGAATTTAATTTTCCCGGTACCGGTAATGTAAAGGACGGCGAAGAAATTACGGCAAACGGTTGCGATACACTATCCGTGAAAACAATAGTGGAACCGAAAAACACGAGCGTATCCACTCCTTGCAGATACGGATGTGCCGTATCCGCAAACTGTGTAATCTGAATCGATGCCGGATTGCCGATATATGCGTGCGTTGAATCCGCCACGAGTGTGTCGGCAAGGGCTAAACCGCCGGACATCAACGAGTCCCGAAGTAGACCCTGCAGCACGCTGTTCCCCGATTCCACATTGGCATTTCCCATCAGTACTGCCAAACCGCCGTTCCGGACAAACTCACGCAGTGCTTCTTTTTCGGACTCGACAAATTCTTCCTGCGGTGCAACGATCAATACAGCATCGTATCCCGAAGGTGTAAAGACTGTTTCCGCAATGGTAACGCTGATGCCGCTGCTGCGAAGAGCACTGAACAGCTGCGTCATTCCCCGGATGGAATCGTTCAGCGGTACAGCGGACCGATGTGTACCGTCGACCAGAACTTTCCGATTCAATGCAGAAACGGAGATCGCCGTTCCCTTAACGGTAAATACGAAAGTCTCATGGGCCGGATCATTTGTCTGGAATGCGATGCCGCTCATGTGTGAGCCGATCTGCTGCGGAGAATAGGTGATTGGAAGTTGTATCGTCTGTCCGGCATCAACAACAATGGGATCCTGCAGTCCCAGTATAAAATGTTGTTCGTTCGGTAGTCCGGTGATCCTATTCAATATCAACGATACACGTCCAGCGTTCTGGATCATAACATTTTTCATCGGCTGAGATCCATAAACGGTCGTTCCAAAATCGATTTCCGTTTCGGATGACACCAGTGTTGGGAGTCCGCGCACGGTAATGATGGATGAATCATATACGGAAATCATTCCGTCGGTCAACACCACGATCAGTGTCTCACGCTGAATTGCAATCGGAGTCCATGTAAAAACACCTGCGGAAGTTATGGCGGCGCCCGCCGGTTTTTTTACGAGTGTAAATGTCACTCCTTCGCTGTCTTCATCACTTCCTGTAAATGCAAATGTAAAGATGCTGTCGACTTCGATGGTTGTATCCGGCAACGTAGACGTGAACTGCGGTGCATGGTTCGTGTTTGTCACGGTAACCATCGCAGTGTCGTAGACAGAAAACTGTTCGTCCTGCACAGAAACGATAATTGTGAATTTCCCAGATTGAGAAAACTCCGGCCTCCAGGAGAACATTCCTGCGGCAGAAATTGAGGCTCCGTTGGGAATACCGGGACCTGTTTTCCAGGTGAGCGTGTCATCATCCGCATCAATTGCAGTGTACGTGAACTGAAGATGCTCCCCTTCGGCAATGACCGTATCCGGCAGAGATGAGGTAACCTTCGGCGGAGTGTTGCTGATGAGGACACGTAAATGTATCGTATCGCTCACAATCGCGATATTATCCGTCACCGTGATGATGATATTGTGCAGTCCCGCCTGATCAACAATTGGACTCCAGTTAAAGAGTCCCGTATTCTCATCCATCGTTGCCCCGGCGGGATGCTGCACAAATCCGAACGTTAATTTATCATTGTCCGGATCACTGGCGGTAAATTGCACGGAAAATATTTGAGAGGATGGAATATTCGTCGTTTCCGGCATTATTGTCGTGAAGAACGGTGCGCGGTTAACATTCAATACGGTGAATTTTACCGAGTCTTCCGCAAATCCTCCCTTGCCGTCATTGGCGATAATAATCAATGGATAAACACCTGATTGCGTAAAGGAAGGCTTCCATGAAAATACGCCAGTGACAGTATCAATGTTCATTCCCGGCTGAATGGAAGAAATATAATATCGTACGACATCCCCGTCCGGATCGAGAGCATCTGTATCAAACG
>Ga0172379_10001741_pt1 | contig 41846 bp, 33 predicted proteins | sample GrowelOW334metaG_FD_119756 | JGI IMG/M metagenome (GOLD analysis project Ga0172379, IMG submission 119756) | Groundwater microbial communities from an aquifer near a municipal landfill in Southern Ontario, Canada - Groundwater well OW334 metaG | ecosystem: Environmental > Aquatic > Deep... | reverse complement strand
GAAAGATATAGGGGAGTGTTAAAACCTCATCACCAACTTAAGGTAAACATTGCGCCCCGGTTCAACCAGGATCATTCCCCTGTTGGTGGCAAGGTGGTTGCGGTATGACTTATTAAACACGTTATCCACCCCGGCAAAGATCTGGAATGAGGTGATACCGGCTTCCCAGGCAGCGGAATACAACGAAAAGTCGGACAGGAAATAACTCTCTGTTGCCGTTTCTCCGATCGCTATTTTTATCTGCGCTGCTACCCAATTGGTTGTCCACTCAACGGTAAATATGCCCGGCACATAATAACGGAATCCTACACCGGTGGAAAAAGGAGGAATAAGGGGAAGATCGGAATTTTGTACCAGATTAATACCACGGACAAAAGCAGCCTTGGCGTAGATAACCGAATTACTGAATGGCTGATAATTGACGGATGCATCAAAACCCGCCAGCAGAGCCCGGTCGACATTCGCATTTTTAAGTGCGGGTAAAGTATCCACCTTGCCGGCATCGGTTCCTGTATTCAATGTATAGATAAATACACCCGGCGTTTCGACGATCATGTCATTTAAATAATTGATGAATCCATTGGCCTGCAATTGAAAGCGTTCTTTCCATATCCTCAGACCGAGGTCAGCGAACAGTCCCTTTTCAGGTTTCAGGTTGGGATCACCCAACCGGACTTTCGAACCCAGATCAATATATTTAAACCTTTCTTCCAGCGACGGACTCCTGAACGACCGCCCGATATTTGCAGTAAAATCAAGGTTTTTGAGCAGATGATACAGCGCACCGGCATTGGCCGACCACGACCAGGCTCCAATTGTATCTGCCTCAAAAACAACGCGTTGTCCCGGAACAGGTTCTTTAACAACGCCATCAACCGTCAGGGAGAATGGATCCAGCCCCAGCTCATTGGCGACACGAATCCGGTCAATCCTTGCACCGAGAGTCAGTTCAAGCTTATCATTCAGGTGACTCGATTCATGTTGAATAAAAATCCCGCCGCTGCCGAATTTTGAATCAGGATTCGGCTTTTCTGACCGAATAATTTGCATGGTTGATTTCACTTGTTGAAATGCGTCCAGGATCTCTTGCTTGAGGTATTTATCACGGCTGGTCACCAATTTTCTCTGCCATAAATCGATGCCGCCTACGAGACGGCTGTTTTCGCCGGTCTTCCATCTGGTTTCCAGAACCAGCCCATCCGTTGCATGCTCACCCCTGGGCAAGACCCTTTCGGCTGTTAACCGGATATTTCCTGCAATGACGGGCGGTGTGTTCGGAATCATTTCAACATCGCGTAAAATGAATTGATGGTATACCCGCAGACTGATTTCATCCATTAAAGGAAGAAGGCTCTTGATACTATATTTTCCTGAAATCAACTGCCTTCTTTCCTCCGGGTACGTCGCAGTGGCCAGTGGACCGAATGCAGCACCGCCGGGAATCCCGACATTAAAGGCCTGAAAATGCTGTGCATTGATCTCCAGTTCATGATTGGCCAGAGGCCTGATCCCTATGGTAGCATTAATATCGCGATCGTTGAATTGCGAATTGGGTTGTATACCATCAGGGGTCTTATAATTGCCGGCAGTACGATAGCCCCCGCTCAGGCGCACTTTCCACGTTTTTGACCCCGACTCCACCGCCACATGCGTTCCCAGCAGGTTGTTGACCGTTTGATAAGAACCGATGGCTGAACCATGGATCGTCTGCTTATCGTAGAATTGTCCTTTTTGGGTCAGAATGTTAACCACCCCACCCAGCGCCCCGGTCCCGTAAATCGATGATGCGGCACCTTTAATGATTTCTACGCGTTCAATTTCATTCACATCAAACATCGACAATCCGGCAACAAGGTCCGATGCGGTTTCAATGCGGTTACCGTCAACCAGGCTGACCATACGGTTTTCGCCCAGACCCCTGATATTAACAGAGGTACTCCAGCCTCCATCACGTGACAGGGCTATTCCGGGCTCACGTGATAAAACATCAGATAGTGTAATAGATGACTGCCTCGGAAAATATTCCCGGGGAACAACGGTTATTGGCAGCGCAACATCTTTTTCCAGTTTATTGTAACGCAAACTTGATATCTGAACTTCTCCAAGCGGAATCATCGCCGGTACCAGTTCAATCGAAACATCACCAGTAGCCTGATCGCCGGCCTTTACTTCAACACTGACCGGATAATAACCCAGCATGCTGACTGACAGACGATAATCTCCCGACTGGAGGCTCTTGACGGTGAAATTTCCCTTCTCATCGGTCAGTCCTGTGACTATTTGGTGTGTTGAGGAGTTCTTTACCTCAACATAAACATAGGCCAGCCCTTCCTTTGTTCCGGAATCAGTTATTTTACCGGAGATGCTTATATTCTGCCCTGCTGCAGTTGCAGCGATCACAGAAAATAATACCATGAGGAGTTTAATCATTTTCATTATTCTTGATTTTTAGTACAACCGATTTTACCTCAACCCCTTTAATCCGGCCAAGCTGTCCGGTTAAAGAACCAATCTGATCGGTGGTCCCCTCAAGAACCAATGAAATAATTCCGGAAAGGGAATCCTTGATCGGTAAACCCTGGCGGCCAATAATAATTGAAGAATGACTGGAGATAATGGCGTTTATCTGGGGAGCTGCTTCTTTTTCCTGAAGCAAAATTAAAACGCTGCCAATTCTCTTTTCCATTAGTAAATCCTCCGGATCAGATTGATATTGAAATCCTTGTGGTCGATTGATCTTCCACTCAGATCGTTGTTATTCCGATCACAAAGATAAGTATTTTTTTTAATCACCACAACAGGTTACAGCTGATTTGAAGTTTGGATCGGTCTAAACTATACTATTGTTACCTAATCTGTCTATTGTGATGAAAAATCCGCCATGCAAACAGTGAATGCATTAATTTAGTACCCTGAATTAACTTAATTATGAAAAAATCAATGCTGTCCTTCCTGATTATTTCCTCCCTAATAATAGCCTCCGGATTTCTTTCCGGCTGTGCAAGAAAAGATAAAGCAGTTCATGAGGGGCCCGGAAAAATCCCCAATGATTGGTTCTACAGGCAAAGAGCGTATCCAAATACAGAACTTCGCTCCGATCTGTACTATAAGGCAATGGAACAGGTTCAGGCAATGGAGGCCATTGGACTGAAATCCGGGCAGGACACTTGGACATTAGTAGGGCCCATTAATATTGGCGGAAGGATCACCGATGCAGAGATGCCTTCAAATGACCAGAATACTATTTTTCTCGGGACCGCATCAGGAGGTATTTTCAAATCCACGAACCTGGGTACCAACTGGACTCCCATATTCGACATTTCGGTTGCCTTATCCATCGGAGACCTGGATATTTCCAAATCTGATCCTGCCATCATTTTTGCCGGTACTGGTGAACCCAATGCGGGGGGCGGATCCCATACTTATGAGGGTTATGGTGTTTATAAATCTACCGATTCAGGTGACCATTGGATCCAATCCGGACTCACTTCTTCCGGAAGCATCAGCCGTGTTAAAATCGATCCCTTGAATCCAAGTACCATTTTTGTGGCTGCCATGGGCCACCTTTTTTCCTATAACCCTGACCGGGGAATTTTCCGCTCACTCGATGGAGGAGGTACCTGGCAAAAAGTGCTTTACCTGTCCGATTCGACCGGAGCATCCGACCTTTGCATGAACCCTTCCGACACCAAAATAATTTATGCCGCCATGTGGGAAAGGACCCGGAGGCCACCTTATCAAAGCTATGGAGGAAAAACAAGCGGGCTCTGGCGGTCAGTAAACGGAGGGGATACCTGGACCGAACTCCTGAATGGGTTGCCAAAAGGAGATGTCGGCCGGATCGGAATTGATATTTCAGAATCCAATCCACAGGTTTTATACGCAACTTACACCGATTCAACAGGCTATCTTAAGGGAATTTACAAAACAGTCAACGGCGGCGATAACTGGTCGCAAACTGCAGATCTCGGCGAAAACGCCTCATACTGGTGGTGGTTCAGTGAAGTCGATGTTGACCCGATTAATCCTAACATTGCTTATGTTTCAGGTTTTCAAGCTTATAAAACCACGAATGGCGGCACTTCCTGGGTCAATACATTTAATTCGGCCCACGTGGACATGCATGGAGTGTTTATTCACCCCAAGGACAATGCATTATCACTGCTTTGCAGTGATGGTGGGCTATACGTTTCCAGGGCTGCCGGATCCACTTCCTTTCATATTGAAAACCTTCCCATCACCCAATTTTACACCTGTGAGGTGGATTACCTCAATCCCGACCGGTATTACGGAGGAACTCAGGATAACGGTACCATCCGTGTCATCAACAAAACGATCAACCGCTGGCAATCCATTTACGGTGGAGATGGATTTGTTGTCAAGGTAGATCCAACAGACAATAATTATGTTTACGCCCAATCACAGTATGGGGGACTAGGCCGGTCAACAGATGGCGGATCCAGCTTCGCCGGAGGCACCCAGGGTATCAGCGGCGGCGACCGGAAAAACTGGAAATCGCCACTGGAATTGGATCCACAGAATCCTTCTATCCTCTATTTCGGGACCAACAGGGTATACAAATCCACCAACCGGGCTCAGTCGTGGCGGCCTGTTTCGCCCGACCTTACGAAAGGTCCGGGTATCAATGTAACTTACGGCACAGTCACGACGATTACTGTTTCCCCTCTCGATGCCAATATTATTTATGCCGGAACCGATGACGGTAAAGTCTGGAATACTTTAAATGGTACAACCCTCTGGAATGATGTGTCGGCCACCCTCCCCGACCGATGGATAACCTGTGTTTTTGCGAGCCCCTTCAATAAAACGGAAGCATTTGTGACGATTTCAGGATACCGCTGGGATTCATACCTGCCCCATGTATACCGGACATCAAATAACGGAATGACTTGGGAAGATATTTCGGGTAACCTGCCAGATTTTCCAGTCAATAGTTTTGTGGTTGATCCGGTGAATCAGGGAACCTACTTTGCCGGAACTGACGGTGGTGTTTTTATCACTCAAAATCAAGGGGTTACTTGGGAAATTTACGGAACCGGTTTACCAAAAGTCCCGGTTTTTGATCTTTATCTTCATCAGCCGACACGGAAACTTACCGCCGCCACTTTTGGAAGGTCCATGTATACCATACCGGTACCTTCCGGTGCAGGCACCAATCAAGTCTCAAACCTCAATACTGAAATAAAAGCTTACCCCAACCCTTTCAGCACCCATTTGCAACTCACTTTCACTCTAGGAAAGGCTTTAACCGGAGAGGTTGCAGCCTATGATTTGTCGGGAAAGCAGGTGCGAATGATTCACCGGGGTTCTTTTAATCAGGGAGAGAATAGTTTTACCTGGTCGGGTGATGATGATAACCGGAATCCGGTTCCTCAGGGGGTGTACCTGATTCGACTGGTTAGTGGCCATTCAGTTTCAGCTGTCCGGGTACAGAAGATCTGATCGCTATGCGACCTATTATAGCAATCTTGACATTTCTGACGGTTAGCCTTGCCGGTTGCAGCCCGCGGATGAACAAGAACGATAATGTCACGCTTCTGACATTAAAGGGGCCATCTGCCATGGGAATGATCCACCTGATTGATAAACCGGATCAGATCATTCCGGAATCCCTGACTATAGAAATTCTTGACGATCCTATGCTGATCAGGGCCCGGATCATGAAGGACAGCCCGGAGCTTGCCGTGCTGCCGCTTAATATGGCCTCCATTTTATATAATAAAGAGATTCCTTATCAGGTCATTGCCATTCCGGTTTGGGGAACTCTCTATCTTTTTGGGTCTGACAGCACGATTGCAGGATGGCCTGCACTCAGGAACAAGCGCGTATATCTGATGGGCAATGGCACTACTCCGGATATACTTTTCAGGTACCTGCTGACCTTCCATGGTCTAATCCCTGATCAGGATGTAATCCTCGATTATTCATTTCCTACGCATATCGACCTGGCAAATGCGGTAGGTGCAGGACAAGCGGCACTGGCAGTGATTTCGGAACCGTTAGTGAGTCTCGTCAAAGCAGGAAATCCATCGATTCTGCAGATCATGGATCTGAATACTGAATGGACCGGGGCACTGCCCGGACATTCCGCCATGCCGCAAACAGCATTGATCGGAAGGAAAGATTTCCTTCATGACCATCCGGATTGGGTGATGAAAATCTGTGAAGCATGGAAGCGATCCACCGGGGAGGTCAACCTCCATCCGGAAGCAGCAGCGGCCAGGATTGTGTTTTACAAGATCCTTCCGGAGCCAGCCATAGCCATAAGTTCAATACCCCGGTGCAACCTTAATTTCAGATATGCCGATGAAATAAGGAACGAAATCGGACAGTACCTGCAAGTTTTTTTTACTTTTAATCCGGATGCCGTTGGTAGCAAATTACCTGATGAAAAATTCATCTTTCAGAGACCGGATCATTAGCCTTTCTGTTGTCCTGGCACTGATTTTAGCGTGGGAATTATTATCTCTTTCCTTGCACTCCCGTCAAATACTGCCAGGTCCTGCAGATGCCGTTCAGGCGTTGATCAGGATTACCATTAATCCTGATTTTCTTCCGTCATTAGGGGTTACCATTCTTCGCGGACTGACCGGTTTTCTAATCGCTTTTGCCGGTGCTATTCTTATCGGGATCCCTTCCGGTTTATACTCAGGAATCGAAGCGGGATTCAAACCCATCCTGATCACCATCCGTTCCACCCCGGTGGTCGCCATCATCCTGCTTGCCCTGATCTGGTTCAAATCAGAACAGGTTCCGGTATTCATTGGATTTCTGACCATGTTTCCTATCATGGCTATCAATATCAGCCAGGGGATCCGTGAAACCGACCCTGAACTGATTCAAATGGCTGGACTGTACCAGATTAACCGGAAGAGAATATTGACTGATATATACTGGCCTTCCATCCTGCCCTTTCTGTACAGCGGAATTTCCACAGCCATTGGGTTTGGCTGGAGATCGGTGATCATCGGCGAAGTACTGAGCCAGCCACGGTACGGAATCGGCGCCATGATGCAGGATGCGCAAAGCTATCTTCTTGTATCCGAAGTTATTGCCTGGACCTTGATCGCAATTCTGGTGAGTGCGGTATTTGAATTATTGGTCCGCACAGTTCAAAAACGTTCACTCAGATGGAAACCATGAGCCTCAGACTCGAAAATATATCAAAGTCATATGGTGACCGTCCGGTCCTCGATCAGTTCACACTGGCTTTTAAGTCTGGTTCAATAACTTGTTTGTTTGGCCCTTCAGGCTGCGGGAAAACCGCCATTCTCAATCTGATCGGAGGAATTTCCACCCCTGATGCGGGTATCGTTTCAGGTTTCGGGGAGCAGAAAATCTCCTGTATTTTTCAGGAAAATCGCCTGCTGCCCTGGAAAACAGTCCTTGGGAATGTTTTATTTCCCTTGCTTGATAAATTTCCGATTGACCAGGCTATGGATTCGGCCCGAAAATTCATCAAATTGGTTGGACTCGAAAAGGAGGAAGCCTACTATCCGAGACAGTTAAGCGGTGGTATGAAGCAACGGGTGTCCATTGCACGTGCGTTTGCTTTTCCAGGAAACCTGATACTGATGGATGAAGCGTTTCAGAGTTTGGATAATACGCTTAAATACAATATTCTGGATTCATTTCTTGAAATCTGGAAGGAGGACCTGCGTACGGTAATATTTGTCACTCATGATATTGATGAAGCCATCAAACTGGGTCAGGAAATTATTTTCATGAATCACAGACCATTGCAGGTCATAAGATCAGTCAATACTTCGAGGGAATCTGCCATGTCAATAAAAGTTCAAGCCGGCGAAATCTACCATCAATAGATCAACTCACCTATCTCTTCAATATCCTGGCTGAAATTTCCGGGGTTAATGATTGATTCCCCAGGTTTAGCCTGTCTGATCCTTTTATTGAACGCCAAATTGACTTCGGGAATGCCTGCAAGGTCAAATTCAGGGGTATGTATCAGAATCCGGCAACCATCGGGTGTTTCGGTGATGAGCACCAGTACTTTTATCTTTCTGGAATCCTCAGTTATGGAACCGGCATATACTCCCGGCAAAGTGAGCTGTTTCTCTGGTTCTTCAGGAAACAATTCAAACCATTTTAACCCTGTTTGTCCCGAAAGGTCCTGAACGGGTTTAACCGGGGCGAGTATAAAGTACTCATGATCCAGATAAGCATTGGCCCTTTGAATATTTCCTTCAAGTATGGCTTTCCTGATTTTGGTGGAACTAACAAACTCATTATGTATGTCCTGCTCAGGGATCTCTTCCACTGCAAAGTCATAGTACTTTCCCAGCTCATGCAGATAATCATAATCGCCTTCCCTGTTGTGTCCGAAATGATGGTTGAATCCGACCACCACACAGCTGGCATGAAGTTTCCCAACCAATATCTTCCTGATAAAATCCACAGACGTGGTTTTTGAAAACTCAAGGGAGAAAGGGATAATCACCAAATGATCCAATCCGGCTTGCTCCAATAACAAAATCTTTTCACGCTGCGTATTGATCATCTGAAGATCTTTACCCTGGGTGTTGGGATAAAGAATTTTACGTGGATGGGGATAAAAAGTGACGAGGACTGAAACCCCGTCAATTTCTGTGGCGATGGCTTTTAACCGGTCGATGATCGTCCGGTGGCCGACGTGCACGCCATCAAAAGATCCTGTGGTGACCACAGACCTCTGTATGTTGAGTTTTTCAAGACTCCGGTGGACAAGCATTATTAAGAAAAAACGGGGCGTTGGTTATCCCTGGTGATTTTTTACAAAATAAGCGATTTTCTCCAACGAAGTGATCATGTCATATTCTTCAAGATAAACATGAGGGGGCATATTCAACGGTGCGGTGGTGAAATTCAAAATCCCGCGGATACCGTTCGCAGCAACAAAATCTGCAGTTGCCCTGGCATGTTCAGGTGGAACAGTCAGTATGGCAATGGAAATTTTAAAGTCCCCGGCTAATTTTGGAAACTCATCAATTGAATAACACTTGACGCCAGCTATCATTCGTCCTATTTTGTCGGCATCAATATCAAAAGCGGCCACTATGTTCAGTTTCGACCTCTTGCCACGAAAATATCCGGTGATTGCCCGTCCAAGATTTCCTGCACCTACAACGGCAACATTTAATCCTTCGGTAGTATCAATCAATGCACCAATGGCATCAATTAATTCTTTTATGGCATATCCTTTCCGCTGCATGCTGGTAAAACCCATCAGCATCATATCACGACGGACCTGAACAGCCGTGTTGTGCAACAGTGCGGCCAGCTCATGAGAGAATATATGGCTCTTTCCCTGATTCAGGCAATCCAGCAAAGTTCTTCTATACTCACTAAGTCTTTCAACTGTCTTTTCGGGTAAGTTCATGATAATCAGTTTAATTTTGGTCAAACATACATATTCACTTTATAACAGGCAATACCACCCTGAAAATTGATCCGCTTCCCGGATGGCTTTCTAATTCGATGGTTCCCTCATAAAGGTCGATCAATCTCTTGACTATGCTCAATCCTAAGCCTGACCCCATGATATGTTTGGTTTCCTTTTGCCTGATCCTGACAAACTCGCGGAAAAGAGTCGGAATATCATCTTCCGGAATTCCAATTCCTGAATCTTCAACCTCAATGACCAGCTTTTTATTAATGTTTTGTAACCGGCAAACTACCTTTCCGCCAATTTTATTATACTTAACAGCATTACTGATCAGATTGTTTAGAATAATTTCAATTTCCTCAGGATCGGCCTGAACCAGGAATTCGTCAGGACACTCCAATTCGATCTTGACTTCCATCTGAATGGCCATCGGTCCCATCGTTTCGGCAGAAATTCTGGCAATCTTGACGACGTCGAACTCCTGCATTTCCCGGTTTTTCCTTCCCGATTCAATTTTCGTCAGATCCAGAAGGTCCATGATGAGAACTCGCATACCCTTGATTCTTGCAATTGCCCGGTCAATCATTTCATCGTATGAAGCAATTTGGTCGCCAGCCTGCCTTTCCTGCATCATCCTCAAATAACCTTCGATGGAGTTCAATGGATTTTTCAGCTCATGGGAAAGAACAGAAAGAAACTGAAAGCGGATTTGCTTCCCTTCCTTATTCATTTTCCGGGTCATACGTTTCAGAAAGAGGTGCTTGGTGATATTATCCATTGACGACCGCAATTCCTGCGGAGTAAATGGCTTGGGCACAAAATCATAGGCACCGACATTGGTGGCTTTAACCGCCAGCTCCAGCGAAGCAAATGAGGTTATCATCATGACCTCAATATTCAATTGATTTCGCTTTATGTATTCAAGAACCTCAACTCCTCCCATTCCGGGCAGTTTATTGTCGAGCAGGGCTATATCAGGCGGGTCATCATGAAAAATCCGTATGGCTTCTTCACCGGTTCCTGCTTCATAAACTGTATAGCCAATATCCTCATCCATAAATGGATAACCGACTGTATATTTGCTCAGGATACGGTCAATTCCCGACCGGATCCCAGGTTCATCATCCACCACCAACACTTTAAGCATTTCCATATTTACCTGATTAATAGGGATTTTACATGTTCGATCAACTGATCAGGGTGTAATCCTTTTTCAAGGTAAAGGTCTGCCTTGATCCATTCGCCGGCCCCGGGCATGCCCGACCCGAATTGCCGTCCTGTTTCCGCAGTCACGGCTGTCAGCAAAATAACCGGCATCGAGGGATGCTTCCTTTTAGCATGATAAGAGAGAATAAAGCCGGCGTCATCCCTTTCCATCATCAAATCAAAAATGGCAAGTTTAGGATGTCCCTTGTCGATCACCACCTCAGCTTCTTCCATTGATTCAACAGCCACGACATTGAATCCGGCCCTTTCCAGTGCAAACTTTGTTTGAAACAGATAATCAGGATCATCATCTGCTAAAAGTATTAAAGGCTTATAGTCTGTATCCATATTTAAAAATCACTTAGTCGGGGTAATAGTATTTTAAAACAGGTGCCCAAGGGTCCTTTGGCCGGATCATTATTAGACTCCAGCTCAATCTTTCCCTTGTGCATTTTTATTATGCCGTAGCTGGTTGCCAGTCCCAGTCCGGTACCTTTGCCAATCTCTTTGGTAGTAAAGAACGGGGTGAAAACTTTATCCATGTTTTCAGGAGAAATACCAGTCCCGGTGTCCTTGACGCTCAGCGAGAAGAAATCACCCTCGCCACCGATCAATATGGTCAGATAACCCTCCCCGGGCATGGCATCAATGGAATTTTTTATCAGGTTGGTCAGAACCTGGGTCATCTGTTCCTGATCAACGTATGTCACCGCACTCTTAACCCGGCTGTCGATAATGGTTTTGATACGATCCGGAATCACTACCGAATTCAAACTATCCTGAGCCAGTTTTAACAAGTTTGTTTCTTCGAGGCGAACCTGGTTTTTCCGGGCAAAATTGAGAAGATTGCCTACTATTTTCTTACACCGGTCGGCTTGTGCGGCGATCAATCCCAAATCCTGCCTGACCTGCTCATTTTCGCATTCATCGAGGAGAATGTTTGCGTACATGATGACCACTCCAAGGGGATTATTCAGTTCATGGGCGATACCGGCCGACAATTGACCCATGTGCGCCAACTTTTCCGAGTGTTTCAATGCCTGCTGGACCTTGGCCAGTTTCTCGTTTGAGAAATTCAACTCCATAATGGAATGGTGCATCTTTTCAATGGTGTAAGGCAGGCACATGTCCACCTCAGCGAGCCCCTGGGCAATAGCAATGGCGTGGCTTTCACAGGAGTCATAGCCACAGGCCCCGCAATTCAGGTGATCCTGCGGATTTCTCCTTCCAATGGATGCCAGAACCTTTTTGATCTTTGCCGGAGAAGGCAACTGGAGCCGGCGGTCGACGGCTTGAAAGATCTGGCTCAGGTCAATGGTTGAATATTCCGCAATTTCTTCTTTCCAGATTTCCGGATCCTGCTCATGAATTCTTCCCCTGACATAGTTTCCTATTAATGCCCGGCGTGCATAACGCTTTCCGTCGGGCGACATTCCCGGACCCATCAGGCATCCTTCACAACACAGGAGTTCCAGGTGCTGGTCGGAAATCACTCCTTTTTCAAATTCATCGATGGCAGCCTGAAAATTTACTTTTCCTTCCGCGACCAGTACGTTTCCATCAAAAAGATCTTCAGGGATATTGATGGTTTGCAGCATCCCTCTTTTAACAGGAAAAATCAGGCCCCTTCCGGCCCGTGGGGGATCAAATTCCGATGGTTGAATTTGTCCCGGTTTTATCCCTTTGCCCTTGAGTATATGCCTTAATTCCTGAAAGGTAATCACATAATCAATCTCTTCCGATTCGGCTTTCTTGCTGATGCAGGGCCCGATAAACACAGTGCGCACATGATTGCCGTACTTCCTTTTTACCACACGGTTCATGACAACCATAGGGGAAGCTATCCTGGCGAGGGAAGGAACCAATCCTGGATGATACTGCCTCACATAATAAACTACCGCCGGACAATCAGAGCTGATTACCGGTGCGTGTTCTTCATTTGAAAAAATATCAGATACAGCCCCGGCCACCAGGTCGGCTCCAAAGGCCACTTCACAAACATATTTAAATCCGATGGCCCTTAACACTCCAACCAGTTCATGCGGATTCCCGAGTTCGCCGAACTCCGCGGGAAAGCTCGGGGCTAAAAGCGCTACAACAGGCTGTCCGGATTTTAGTAAAGCGAGGACCTCCTTCTCCTCATTGAGATAACTTTTGGCATTCTGAGAGCAAACTTTGACACAATTCCCGCAACCAATACACCTTTCGTGCATAACTTCAGCTTGTCCGTTTACAATGCGGATAGCCTTGGCAGGGCATTCACGCACACAAGTATAGCATACCCGGCACCGGTCAGGGATAGTGGTCACTAATTTTTTTAATTCAGTTACGGCCATCTGTTCTTTATTTAATAATGAGACGGGGTGCAAAAGCTGCCGACCAATCTTCCCCGGTCAGGGTTACAGATGAGGGCAATTCAAGTTTTTCACGGGTCTGAATTCCCGAATACTTCTCATCCCAATCCAGCACTCCCTTGAGCCTGTTGCGCAAATTACGGTCGGATCCCCGGCAAGGTTGCCCCCCGCCATTGATGCATCCATGCTGGCAGGCCATTACTTCGACGACATCAAATTTATGCTGTTTGCTTTTCATCTCCTTCGAATACCCTTCAAACTGTGCTATACTGCTGAATGAGGCCATCGTGATCTTCCTGTTCCTGACTTCACAGACTGTCTCTTTTACATCTTTCGGCCCCCTGATTTTTCCTAATTTCTCCCCGGTTACTTTGGCATCGGGATATCGTGCCCTGATAATCCGCGCAAGCATCTCAACGAATCCACCCGATATTGCACTCAAATGGCCCGATTTAGCCCCCGGGCTGATGACATCCTCCTGCGATTCCGGACTGAGACTTTCGATTTGTATTCCAAAAAGCCGGATCAGCCGGTAAACTTCCCTTGTAGTCAACGCGAAATCGGGCAAATACTTGGCATCCTTGATCTTCAGTGCCGCAATGGTTTCGTTTTTCGATGCGGTACACGAGGTCAGATAAACAATGTTGATATCTGAGAGAGGTTTTCCAGTTCGCTGGCTGATCATTTCCCTGATCATGGATGCCATCGATTGCCTGGCGGGTTTTAGTGGCACTAGTGATGACAGCAGGTCGGGCCGGCTTTGAGTAATATATTTGACAAATGACGGACACTCGGATAAAAGCAAGGGATGACTGCCTTCCCCGGGGTTATTATCTAGAACTAAATCGACGACTTTACCGGCGAGGAATTCCATTCCCCAGTCCGTCTCGTAAACTTTTTGAAAACCGGTCCTGCGTAATGCGTTTATAAAAATGGATGACGACTCCCGGCCAGGCTTATAATTATAGAATTCCCCCAGGGTGACAAATAAAACCGGGTCGATGAGAGCAACCGATATCTTTTCCTTATCCAGCAGCAATCTGCTAACCTGATCAACGTGACTTTTCTCCTTGAGCGCACCGGTCGGACAGACCTGAATGCACTGGCCGCAACTGATACAGGATGTGTAATTCAGTCCCTTGTCGAGGACCGTGCCCACCTCCGTCCGGCTGCCCCGGTTAAGAAAATCAAGTGCGGCCACCATCTGCAATTCCTCACAAATCCTGACACAACGGCTGCAGAGGATACATTTGGCCGGATCACGGATAATGGCCTGACTGGTATTGTCAATTTTCTTCCGGGTTGTTCTTGTGTCGTATTTTCGCTCGGTGACATTTAATTCGGAGGCGAGGTCCTGCAATTTGCACCATCTTCCCCGATCGCAGAAAAGACAACCGTCTTCATGATTGGACAGCAAAAGTTCGAGAATTGTTTTCCTGGCTTGAATAACCCTGGCGGAATGAGTTTTGATCTTCATCCATTCTTCCACATAAAAAGAGCAGGAGGGCACCAGATCGTTCCGCCCTTCCACCTCAACCACACAAATACGGCAGGCACCCGACGGTTTGAATCCTTCCAGGTTGCACAGGGTGGGTACATGTATCCCATTGGCATTCAGGGTGTCGAGAATCAATTCCCCCTTCTGGGTTTTGATTTTTCGGCCATTAACTTCGATTTCGATGATCATTTCTTGGCAGATTAATTCACCAGGATTGCATTGAACTTGCACACTTCGAAACACTTACCGCAACCGGTACAAAGGTTTTCCACAATATAATGGACCTGCCGTGCGGATCCGATGATCGCCTTTTCCGGACATTTAACGTAACAGAGATTACAGCCATTACAAGCCACCGGATCAACCGTAAAAGATCTCATATTCAGGCAAACGCCAGCCCGGCAGGTTCTATCGAATACATGCTCTTCCAGTTCTTCTTTAAACAATTGCATTCCGCTGATCAGTGGATTTGGCGCACTCTTGCCCAATCCGCATAAAGACGTGGACTGCATGACTTCAGCCAGTTCAAGGATACCGGTAACCCCCTTAAATCTGTCGAGGGCTTCGTATTTATTTTCAGTCGGCGAGCGGCTGGAAATGAGGCTGAGGATTTCCTTGATCCGTTTGGATCCATCCCTGCAGGGTATACACTTACCGCAACTCTCCTGACGGATAAAATCCATCATATTTTTTATCAGGTTGATCGGACAGCTTTCCCCGTCAAGCAGTACCATGCTGCCCGATCCCATAACCATTTTGTTTTCCTGAAACCGGTCGAGATCCAGTGTAATCTCAAACTTCGACAGGGGCACAAATTGTCCGGAGGGGCCACCCAGCAGCACGGCTTTGGCAGGTTTGCCATTTCGGGTGCCACCACCCATTCCGTCAATGACTTCTCCTAACCTGGTTCCGAAAGGAACTTCCACCACGCCGAGTCGTTTGACTTTACCCGACAGGCTGAACAATTTTGTTCCGGTGGATCCGGTGGTGCCGGTTTTCCGGTACCATTCCGGTCCTTTTTCAATGATTACAGGAACCTGGGCCAGGGTTTCAATATTGTGAACAAGGGTCGGTTTACCGAATAATCCGGACGTTGCGGGATAGGGAGGTTTGGTTCTGGGGGAGCCCCTCTTTCCTTCAAGACTGGCGATCAGCGCAGTTTCCTCACCGCAGACAAATGCTCCGGGGCCCCGTTTCAGTTGTATATCCAGTGTGAATCCGCTGTGCAGGATATCCTCTCCTATCAATCCGAGTGCCCGGACCTGATTAAGGGCACGCTGGATCCGTTTAACAGCTATCCGGTATCTCGAGCGTGTATATATAATGGCGTGATTGGCGCCGATGATATAGGCCGCCAGCATAATCCCCTCTATAATCAGATGGGGATTGCTCTCGATAAGCACCCGGTGCATATAACCACCCGGATCGGATTCGTCGGCATTGCAAAGAACATATCTTTTATCGCTTGTGGTGCCAGCAGCTTTGGCCCATTTCTGAGCAGCCGGAAACCCTGAACCTGACCGGCCTCTTAAACCACTCTCCTCAATAAGCTTCAACAGTTCTTTATCCGAATAATAGCGGATGCTTTTATAAAAAGTCCGGTATCCCCCCCATGCAATATAATCCCCGATCGAACCGGGATCAATGATCCCGTTTAAATGCGTTACGGTGCGGACCTGATGATTAAAAAACGGATGTGACATCCAGTCGGCAATATTCTCCCATGGCTGCTGGTTGCCCAATATCATCTGTCCGATCAGGTTCTCTTCGGGAATGACCTGCCGGGTGATCGCATCCAGCAAACTACCGATATCCGAAGGTTCCACCGGTCCATAATATAATCTGGCACGACCGGGAGCCTGAATACCGACCGAAGGCTCGGCTGATATCAATCCGAGACAGCCGGTTTCAACAAGTTCAAAGGGTATTTTGCTCTGTTCCGACCATTGACAAACGGCCTCAGCAATCAATTCGGTAGAATAGATCGAGGATGGTGTGGTTTTGTCGATAAAGACGGTAAGCTTTTCAACCCGTTCGCGGCGAAGGGTTTTTCCAAGAAGCTTCAATGAGGCGTCTGAATCCGGCTGGTCATGGGTAATCAAACGCAAAAGAGGTTCATGCTGCTCTGAAAGAATACCGGATGTTTCCATAATACTAGTGGTTACGGAATTTATCGACCATTTCTTTCAACTTCGTCGGGGTCATTTTGGGATGCATGATCCCGTTAACTGCAAGGACAGGGGCTTCCTGGCATACACCCAGACAAGGGACCCATTCCAGGCTGAACCATCCGTCACCTGTGATTTCCCCTGGACCGATTTCCAGTATCCGGCTCAAATCAGTACGGATACGCTCACTTCCATCCAATTCACAGCCAATTCCCTGGCAAATCTGAAAATGATATTTGCCGCCTGCGTCAAACCTGAATTCATTATAGAATGTCGCAACACTATAAATTTTCACTGCCGGTATCTCAAGGTATTCTGCTATCGCTGAAACGGCTGATTCCGGAATAAACCCATGGTGGTCCTGAATTTCCTGAAGGATTGGAATCAGGTTTTCCCTCCGTCCGGCAGGATATTTCTTCAAAATATCGACAAATTCGAGGCTCATTCTGTTATTTTGAAAACATTGTTATTATTATAACACATGATACAGGTTGCAAATTTTACAACATTTTTCGGTTTTTTCCTAATAGCCGCGTACTTAATTGTTATTTTTGAAACAATGATTTAACTTGATGGATGAAAGACAATAAACCTGAGATCAGAATTTGCCTGGGAAGTTCCTGTTTCGCCCGGGGAAACAAGAAAATGGTTCAGGTAATCCAGCAATTCCTGATTCAGCATCACCTCGAAGACAAGGTGATTTTTCACGGTGCTCACTGTTTCGGTCATTGTGGAGAGGGACCGATGATCCAGATCGGAGAGGAATTAATACATTCGCATGATCCCGATGAAATGAAAAACATACTAAAGAATCGTTTTGGGTTATGAACAAGACCAATATTCCTGAAAGCCAACCCGATGAAAGCATTATCTGGATTGAGCCGGAACCTTGCATACTTTGTTATGCCTGCGTAAGGGAATGTCCGGTTATGGCCATTGAAGTCAAAGCCAATGTGGATCATGTGAGTATTCTGCCCAACCGGTGCATCGCCTGTGGCAGTTGCTATACCATATGCCCCACCCGTGCCGTCAGGATAGCCTCCGATCTGGAAAAAGTGAAGGAAGCAGCTAAAAGTGGTAAAACATTGTGTGCCATAATTGACCCCAGCATATCGGCTGAATTTCCCGACATCACCGATTATCGGAATTTTGTCGGAATGATCAGGGCACTCGGCTTTAAAGGGGTGTATGATCTTTCCTTCGCCGTAGACCTCTCGGCAGGAGCGCACGCTGCTCTTTTCGCCGATTTTAAAGGCAAATTCCGTATTTCTTCAAAATGCCCGGCAGTGGTTTCATTTATTGAAAAACACCATTCCCAGCTCACCGATAACCTGGTGCCAGTGTTTAGCCCGGCTTCCATCATGGCCAGGATTATCCATCAAACAGAATCTGCCGAAGCTTATGTGGTTCTTATAAATCCTTGCCTGGCCAGTCGTATGGAATTTGGTAAACCCGGCGATATCCACAGCATCGATGCCCAGATCACCTTTCCTGAGCTAAGAGAGTGGTTTTCCTCCGCACAAATTTCCGAGAATTCAGTCGAGTTTTCCGACTTCGATCCTCCAAACGGACGAAAAGGAGCCCTGTTCCCCCTTTCTTCAGGTTTCATGCAGGCTGCGGATCAATTTGAGGACCTGTTGATGAGCAATTTCCTCTCCGCTGAGGGTCGTCAGGATATGGTTCAATCGATCGAGGGATTCGCCACTTCATATGATATCAGGAAACATCTGGATCTGTTCTATTGTGAAGGATGCATCATGGGACCGGGAATGTCGTCGAATGGAAATAAATTCCGCCGCCGGACCCTGGTCACCGATTATGCAGCAAAAAGATTTGAAACTTTTGTAGAATCGGACTGGAATGATCACCTCAATGAACATGAGATTATCGAATCAGACCGGCATTTTGAACCTGACAGCCAACAGTTGGCCATGCCCGATGACACGGAAATCAACGATATCCTCAGGTTGATCGGAAAAACAGGGGATCATGATACTGATCGTGGCTGTCTGGCATGCGGTTACAAATCCTGCCGCGACTTTGCCATTGCAGTCGCCCTCGGCCTTGCCAAGGCTGAGATGTGTCACCTCTATGGTACCAAAAACAAACAGGAGTATATTAAATCGCTCAGATCATCCAACGAACAGCTTGCCAGGGCGCAAAAAGCTCTTCAGGAATCTGAAAAGCAAGCTCTTGAGGAGAAAAAAATTGCTCAGGAGAACTCAGAGACACTTTCGGCCGTTCTGCAGAAAATTCCTTCCGGTGTGGTCGTGGTGAATGAAAACCTCCGGATCATTCAGGCAAACAGGGAATTCATTGAAATCCTGGGGGATGAAATTAAAGCGATCGACGAAGTCATTCCCGGATTGAAAGGCGCTGATCTCCGGACACTCTTTCCTCCTCATATGCTGAGCCTGTTCACCTTCGTCCTGCAAAACAACCAGGATGTGATGCATAAAGATATCTCGATGAACAACAGGCTCCTGAACCTCTCGGTCTTCCCTATCAAGAAAGGTTCAATCATGGGGGCCGTTCTCCGTGACCTTTCGTTGCCGGAGGTCCAGAAAGAGGAGGTCATCAAGAAAGTTACCGAAGTGATCGATAAGAATTTGGAAATGGTTCAACAGATTGGTTTCCTGCTTGGTGAAGGAGCTTCCGACACGGAGAAAATGCTGAATTCCATTATTAAATATTACCGGTCCGAAGAAACTAAATGAGCGACCCCCAGTTCCATATCGAAATAAATTGCCAGCAGAAATTCCAGGAAGGGGAAAGAATTTGCGGCGATGTATTTCTTAGCCAGAAAGTCTCGGAAGAAGGTCGTACCATCATGGTGCTGAGCGATGGAATGGGACACGGCGTTAAAGCCAATATGCTTGCCACCCTAACGGCAACTATGGCGCTCAATTTTACAAAGGAGCATAAGGATGTGGAAAAGATCGCCGAGATCATCATGAATACGCTTCCGGTCTGTTCCGACCGGCAAATGTCCTATGCCACCTTTTCAGTTATTGATATTCAGGAGGATGGCTTAACCAGGATCCTTGAATATGACAATCCGCATGCTCTCATTTTCAGGGGTAAACAATTGCTTGAGCCGGAATGGAATTGCATTTTGATGACCACGGAAAAAAATGCCGGAAAAGAAATTCTCACCTGCTCTTTTAATGCCCGGAAGGAAGATCGCATTGTGATCTGCTCCGATGGCGTGGTGCAGTCCGGACTTGGGTTTACCGCTTATCCTTTCGGATGGGGCCGTGACAAACTTGGGGACATGGTGCGTGATCTCATTACCCGTGACCCCGAAATCTCCGCACGTAAATTATCAGCAAGAATAATAAACACTTCTGTTCAGAACGATAAATACCATTCCCAGGACGATACAAGCTGTGCCACCATTTACTTCAGGGAACCGAGAAAATTACTGATCTGCTCAGGCCCACCCTATGATCTGGAGAAAGACAAGGAACTTGCTGTCATGGTGAGGGAATTTCCGGGCAGAAAAGTTCTATGCGGGGCAACGACCGCGGATATTATCGCCCGTGAATGGGATAAAAAAATCGTGGACTCCTTTGAGTTTTCCGATCCCGACCTTCCTCCGGTTGCCTTCATGGATGGCGTCGACCTGATTACCGAAGGAATACTCACACTGGGTAAGGTTTCCGTTCTGCTCGACCAATACAATGAAAACCTGAAAGTTGGGAAAGGTCCTGCAGATGAAATCATTAAAATGCTCCTCCAGTCGGATGAGGTGTACTTCATTATCGGGACACGCATCAATATCGCGCACCAAGACCCGAGTCTGCCGGTAGAATTGGAGATCCGCCGTACAGTGGTCAAGCGGATTGCCCGAACATTGGAAAAAAAATTCCTCCTCGAGGTCAAGGTCTCCTATATCTAACCCCTTTCAATCGAAGACGTTGTAGAGACAGATAATTATCTATCTCTACCGTACCTCCCGCCGAAGAACGTGTAGAGACAGATAATTATCTGTCTCTACATATATTCGGCCAAAATCTCACGTACCCCGTCCGGTGAAACCCGACCGTAGGTCTTATCCCCCACCATGACTACCGGAGCCAATCCACAGGCACCGATACATCTCAGGCAGTTAAGTGAAAATTTTCCATCCTTGGTGGTTTCCCCAACCTCCACATTGAGTTTCCTTTTGAATTCTTCCAGAACCTTTTCAGCACCTCTCACATAACAGGCCGTTCCCATACATATTGAAATCGGATTCTGACCTTTTGGTATCATAGTAAAGAAAGAGTAGAAAGTCACTACACCATAAACCTTGGCCACGGGAATTTTCAATTCGCGGGCAACAATCTCCTGAACTTCCGCCGGCAGATATCCGAATATACCCTGTGCTTTATGCAAAACATTGATCAACTCATAGGGATCATTGTTAAAAAACCGGCAGACTTCAACCAGCTCTTTTACCTGATTTTCGTGTAATTCTATTTTAATACTGGACATTTTGTTGGCTTTAAGGGTTAACTTTTAGATTTCGGGATTACCACCTTGACCTTACTCCGGTCAAAATAATGAGTATGAAGTAAATCATGGGATTTCTCACTCAAAGGCTCCCCTAAAAACTCATCATAAAGTTGAATGATATATGGATTCTCATGCGATTTCCTGATGGGTTTCAATAAATCTTCCTGATAAATAGCCTTCTGGCGGGCGGTAATCACACTGGATTGACCATGGTGCAGCGGCTGTCCGCCGCCACCGATACACCCCCCCGGACAAGCCATGATCTCGATAGCATGAAAATTACAGGTACCGGCTTTAATGCTTTCGAGCAATTCTCTTGCATTGCCGAGGCCATGAGCAATTCCGATATTGATCGGCAACCCGTCGAAGTCAATGGTTGCATGACGGATTCCCTCCATTCCACGAAGTTCCTCAAAACTTATTTTTTCGAGCTGTTTTCCCGTATATAACTCATAGGCCGTTCTTATGGCTGCCTCAATGACCCCACCGGTGGTTCCGAAAATAACTCCTGCACCTGTCGACTCACCCATCGGTCTGTCGAAATCCGAATCAGGAAGGCTGAGAAAATCGATATTTGACTGCTTAATCAGATTGGCCAGTTCACGCGTTGATAAAGCATAATCAACATCGGGGTTTCCATCTGTTTTGAATTCTTCACGCTGGCATTCATATTTCTTGGCCAGACAGGGCATGATGGAAGCAACAACAAGGTCCTTCCTGTTAACTCCGATCTTGTCTGCAAAATAGGTTTTGGCAATGGATCCGAACATCTGTTGCGGGGACCTGGCTGTTGAAGGAATGTCCTTCATTTCAGGGAAATATTCTTCAAAGAAATTTACCCATGCCGGACAGCATGAGGTTAATATCGGTAAAGATTCATTCTTGTTGCCATTCAGATAATTGGTCAAACGGGTGAGGAGTTCGGTGCCCTCCTCCATAATGGTTAAATCAGCGGCAAAATCGGTATCAAAAACATAATCAAACCCGAGTTCTTTCAGGGCTGACACCAGCTTCCCTGTCACCAGCGTTCCCGGCTCCATCCCAAACTCTTCACCCAATGCTGCCCGAACGGCAGGCGCAGTCTGCACGATAACGGTTTTCTTTGGATTGGCAAGTGCCCTGATAATATGGTTGGTATGGTCGACTTCTGTCAGAGCACCAGTTGGACATACTGCAACGCACTGTCCGCAATAGGTGCATGTTGATTTGACAAGATCCTGCTCAAAAGCCGGTGCCACCACCGACATGAAACCGCGGTTGATTCCCCAAAGTGCACCAACAGTCTGAAACTTATTGCACATCATTTCGCACCGGCGGCATAGAATGCATTTGTCCATGTCCCGGATAATCGATGGTGAACGGTCTTCCTTATAATGAGATTGCTCCCCTTTGTAATGAATCTCCCGGATGCCCAGATCCTGTGCAGTCTTCTGTAAATCACAGGTGCCGCTTTTCGCGCAAATCAGGCAATCAAACGGATGGTCCGACAAGATCAGTTCCATGACCGTTTTACGTGCATTCAGAACACGCATGGTATTGGTCCTGACCACCATTCCCTCCTGACAGGCAGTAGCACAGGAAGGGGCCAGATTCCTCCTGCCATTCACCTCAACAACGCAAATTCTGCACCCGCCGGGTTTGTTCTCAATATTAAGATCTTCCAGGTGCAGATAACACAAAGTCGGTATTTTGATCCCAACATTTGAAGCTGCTTTCAACAGACTGGTTCCAGGAGCCACCTGGACCGGCTTATTATCGATAATCAAATTTATTTTATCCATAGCAATTGATAATCAATACTTAAGAAACAAACACCGCATTAAACTTACATTTCTCCAGGCAAGCACCGCATTTAATGCAGCTGACAGAATCGATCACATGGACTTCCTTGCGCTCACCACTGATGGCGCTTACCGGACAAACTCTGGCACAGGCTGTGCAGCCCACGCAATTTTCAGCATCAATCCAATAAGTCATCAGATCCCTGCATTGTCCCGCGGGACACTTGTGATCGTATACATGAGCCTCATATTCAGCCATAAAATGGTCAAGCGTCGAGATAACCGGGTTCGGCGAGGTTTGTCCCAGACCGCATAGTGAAGTATCCTTGATCACTTCGCTCAGGTTTCTCAGTCTCTCAATATCTTCAGCAGTTCCCTTACCTTTGGTGATGGTCTCCAGGATTTCATATAAACGCTTGTTTCCAATCCTGCATGGTGAGCACTTTCCGCACGATTCTTCGACGGTAAAATCCAGGTAGTATTTTGCCATGGATACCATGCAATCATCTTCATCAACGACAATCATACCTCCTGAACCCATCATGGAACCTGAAGCTATCAGATTATCATAATCAATGGGGAGATCCAGGTGTTTTTCAGTTAAACAGCCCCCGGAAGGACCGCCCGTCTGGACCGCTTTAAACTTTTTGCCACCCCTGATGCCTCCGCCGATTTCAAAAATCACCTCACGTAAGGTAGTGCCCATAGGAACCTCAACCAAACCGACATTATTGACTTTGCCTGCCAGCGCGAATACCTTGGTGCCCTTGGATTTTTCAGTTCCGATGGAGCTGAACCAGTCGGCTCCCTTCAATATGATCGGAGAAATATTGGCATAGGTTTCAACATTGTTTACGTTGGATGGTTTGCCCAGAAAACCTTCTTCCGAAGGAAACGGCGGTTTGAAGGTGGGCTCCCCTCTCTCCCCTTCCATCGAATGGATCAGGGCAGTTTCCTCCCCGCACACAAATGCTCCGGCACCATACCTCAGCTCAATGTCGAAATTAAAACCAGTGCCAAAAATGTCCTTGCCCAGGAATGCCATTTCCCGGGATTGATCAATAGCGGTCTTTAAGCGCTCAATGGCCAGCGGGTATTCTGCGCGTATGTAAACCAGCCCTTTATCGGCCCCGGTGCAATATCCGTTGATTGCCATGGCTTCAATCACACTGTGCGGGTCGCCTTCAAGGATTGAACGGTCCATAAATGCGCCAGGATCCCCTTCATCGGCATTACATATTACGTATTTCTGATCGGCCTGGCTTTTTGCCGTGATTTCCCATTTCAAACCGGTTGGGAAACCTCCGCCACCACGTCCGCGCAATCCTGATTTTTTTATAATATCTACAACCTCAGCAGGGGTATTCTCCGTAAGTACCTTGGCCAATGCATCATAAGCATCCCTTTCAATCGCCTCTTTTATACTTGTCGGATCAATGAATCCGCAGTTCCTCAAAGCGATGCGAAGCTGCTTCTTGTTAATGGTCTGATAGGGAATGATGCCATCCACCAGCTCGCCTTTCTTAATGTAGTTTTCGATGATCTCATCGGCTTTCTTGTTATCAACGAAACCGAACACGTATGGATCATGCCCGGGAAGGGTGACTTCAACCGTCGGTTCTGCAAAGCAGTAACCCATGCATCCGGTTTGCGAAACCGTTGCATCGATCCCCCTCTTCTCCAGTTCTTCCAAAAAAAAGGTCATTACATCCTTTGCTCCGGATGCAATACCGCAGGTAGCCATCGCTACTTTTACGTGAACCGTCGATCCGGTATGTTCGCCGGATTCATGGAGCCTGTTGTCCTCCAGCAATTCCTTACGAAGTTTTTTCAGATCAGCCGGTGTTTTAACCTTGGTCATGTCTTAAATATTTATCTATCAATGTATTATAATCTGTTGTTATTCCCTTTGAAGTTAATAAAATCCGATGGAAACCAATCGATTAATCAGGATCTTATAGGCAGGATATGGAAGGTAAACCACATCTTATATGATGCAATATTTTTAGTATAATCATGCGTAACTGATTGATTTTCTCTGACTTTTCTACCATCATTCATACATTGTTATTTCTATAACATTGTTAAATTTTTCACACGCAAATATATAAGAGTTTTATTTTAATACAAATGATATATGAGTGATTTCGAAAAAAAAGGAGACTATTGAAAAATAGCCTCCTCCTTTTTAATTACCTGTTTTGCTACCTCAATAGCGCTTTCTGGCTATATAGTGAGTATGTAGCAGTGCATGCGACTTATGACTGTTTGGGGTTCCAAGGTATTCCTCGTAAATCATTTTCACCTCGGGGTTCTCATGGGATTTGCGCAAAGGCAGACCTTCATCCTCACTATAAATGGCGGCGGCTCTTTTTGCCCTGATTTTCTCATTAGTGGGGATCGGCTGACCTCCTCCGCCGAGGCACCCGCCCGGACAGGCCATGACTTCAATAAAGTGATAATGGGCCCTGCCCTCTTTAACGGCTTGCATCAGTTTTCTGGCATTAGCCAGGCTATGTGCAATGGCGCAGGAAACTTCAATTCCTTCCAGGAATTTCCATTCAGGCAGGCAGCCTTCGATTTTTACCTTGGCCTCCTTTACACCTTCCATACCGCGGACCGGCAGGATGTTCAGATTTGTAAAGGGAACCTCACGACCCGTAACAACTTCATAAACAGTCCTTAAAGCGGCTTCCATAACACCACCGGTAGCACCGAAGATGACCGCAGCACCTGTTGATTCTCCCATAATGCTGTCGTAGTGGGAATCTTCAAGGTTCTGGAAATTGATCCCAGCCTGTTTAATCATCATACCTAATTCTCTTGTGGTCAGAACATAATCAACATCCTTGTAACCACTTGAACGCATTTCCGGACGGTTGGCCTCATATTTCTTTGCGGTACAGGGCATGATGGAAACCACGCAGATATCCTGGGCTTTTAACCCTTTTTTCTGAGCATAATATGTTTTGGCCAGAGCACCGAACATCTGCTGCGGAGATTTGCAGGTGGAAACATTGGGCAGGTACTCTGGAAAAGTATGCTCAATAAACTTGATCCATCCCGGAGAACAGGAAGTGGTCATCGGCAGTGCCACGGTCGTATCCTTATCAACCAGGGCTCTTTTCAACCGGGTAAGCAACTCCGTTCCTTCTTCCAGGATCGTAAGGTCTGCCGTAAAATCGGTATCCAATACGGAATCAAAACCAAGTCTTCTTAGTGCGGTAACCATCTTACCGGTTAATCTTTCCCCGGGATTGTAACCTAACTCTTCCCCAATAGCAACACGAACAGCAGGAGCAGTTTGAACCACCACGTGCTTGTTTGGATTATTGATGGCATCCCATACTTCCTCAACATAAGTTTTCTCAATTAATGCACCGACCGGACACCGGTTAATACATTGACCACAATTGGTGCAGACGACCTCAACCAATGGATGATCAAGGAACGTCGATATTTTCTGATGGTCACCCTTATAGGCTACCGACAGTGCCGATACACCCTGAATACCATCACAGGTGCGCACACAACGCTGGCAACGGATGCATTTACTGTCATCCTTAATAATGGAAGGGGATAAGTCATCGATCACCCGCTTTTTACCATTTACCAAATCAATAAAAACATGATCACCAACCCGGTACTCATGCGCAAGGCTTTGCAATTCACAATTCCCGTTTTTATAGCATTTGGTGCAATCGGCATTGTGCTCTGACAGCAAAAGCTCGATGATCGTTTTCCGGGCAGTTCTAACTGTTGCACTGTTGGTATGGATTTGCATTCCTTCGGAAACAGGCGTGGCGCAAGCAGCTACCAATGCCCTTGCACCCACCTGCTCAACCACACAAACCCTGCAATTACCCGCGACACAAAGGTCCTCATGGTAGCACAGGGTAGGAATTCTGAAATCAAGTTTCTTGGCAGCAGCGAGAATGGTGGTTCCCTCCGGCACTGAAACCGGAATATCATTAACTGAAAGGTTTACCAAATATTTACTCATGATTCTTCCGATTTTGGCTTAATAAATAATTTCTTCTTTGAAATTCGTAACAATGGAAATAAAGGGATTTGCTACTGACTGGCCCAGGCCACACTTGGCAGCAACCTTCATGGTTTTCGCCAGTTTTTTCAAATCCTGAAGATAAACCGGGCTTTTCTCACCCCGCTTCACCGCTTCGATTCCCTTTAATAATTGCTGGCAACCCACTCTGCATGGGGTGCATTGACCGCATGATTCTTCGGTGAAAAATTCCAGGTAATCATGTAAAACATTATACATCGACCGGCTGCTGTTGAAAAGCATCATGGATCCTCCGGTAGGAATTCCTTCATAACCGATGATTGTTTCCTTGAACATTTTCCTCGGAACGCAGCCACCCGAAGCGCCTCCAACCTGGACTGCTTTCGTGTCACCGTCACCGAATTCATCCACAAACTGTTGGACAGTCATACCCAGCTCCAACTCCGATATCCCTGCTTTTGGGGTATCACCTGAAATTGAAAAGACTTTCGATCCCCTCGAATCCTTAGTACCCATTTCCTTGAACTTCTCCGGTCCAATGCGTGAAATCATGAATGCGTACACCAGCGTTTCAACATTGTTGATCGCCGTTGGTTTTCCAAGGAATCCGGCTACCGTTGGATACGGTGGTTTATTTCTTGGCTCACCACGTTTCCCTTCCATCGATTCAAACAGGGCGCTTTCCTCACCACAGATATAGGCGCCGCTACCCGACCGCAACTGAATGGAAAAATCCAGACCGATTTCTTTTAACCTCTGATTGAATACAACCAGCTTTTCATTCAGCGCCGGTAGAAGGAAGTTGTATTCACCCCTTAAATAAATGAACCCCTCACGCGATCCGATGGTGTAACCGCAAATAGCCAATCCGGCAAATACCTTTTCCGGCACCCGGTCGAGAATTTCCCTATCCTTGAAAGTTCCGGGCTCCCCTTCATCGGCATTACAAATCACATATTTATCATAGCTATCCTCGTTCCGGGTAAATTTCCACTTCAAACCGGTTGGAAATCCTGCTCCTCCACGTCCCTTTAATCCTGAATCAATCATATCCAGAATGATATCATCCGGGCTTCTTTTAATAGTGCTCTCAACTACTTTGATCGGATCAATACCTTCCATGATAAATATCGTATCAACCCGTTTCAGCTTTGTATTTTCCATTTTCTGTTTCTTTTTATTCAAATACTATTCTTCAACCTCCTGGTAAGTCTGCAGGATTTCCAATGCCTTGTCCACAGTCAGCTCTGGGTATACCTTATCATTGATAAGCATTACGGGACCTTTATGGCACCAACCCAGACAATTAGCGGTGAGAAGAGTGAACTTTTTATCAACAGTTGTTTCGCCGGCTTTTATATTCAATGCCTGTTCAATCGCGAGGATAATTTCATCCTTTCCGGCCATGTGGCAGGAAATCGTCTTACAAACACGGATAACATTTTTACCTCGCGGGGTGGTATCCAGGAAGGTATAAAAACTTGCAGTCCCAAAAACTTCCGCAGCAGAAAGATCTAATGCTTTTGAAATCGCGATCAGATCGTGATCGTCCAGGTAGTTCTTTGTTTTTACTACGGCTTGAAGCAGTGGCATCAGTGCCGTTCGTTCTTTTCCGTAAACCTCTGTTACTTCTTTAATAATCTGTTGAACATCAGCCATTTTTGTTCTCCTTTGAATTCAGTTATTATCGTTTTCTTTATAATGGATATCCACTTTTTTGATCTGTTAAAACTATAACAAATCAAAAATCGCAAACATGACGTTTATTAGTAAAAGGGGTGACAAAAATCAGATTCCAAAAAACCGACCGGATTCAGCAGGCGTGAACCGATTGTTCAAATCCCTCAAAATCATTTTGATTTGGAACTGCAGGAACCAGCCGGAGAGAACTGCGATTCACCAGTGGAAGGGTGAAATAAAAACAGGAACCTTTCCCAAGTTCTGATTCAACCCATATCCGGCCATTCATGGTCTCAACAATCAGTTTGCTAATGGTCAAACCTAAACCAGTACCCTGATAAAGAGTCGCGCTTGTTTTGCGACCCTTATTAAACCATTCGAAAATGTCATCCATATCGGCCGGATTGATCCCGATACCCGAATCCCTGACCCAGAATAACAATTGCCGCTGTTCGAATGGCTGGCAACCGATTTCAATAAAGCCGGTTTCCGTGAATTTAACTGCATTCTCCGACAAGCAAAACATTAATTGTCTAAAACGATTGGGATCAGCAAGGAAGATGCATTTTCCTGTATCAGGATCACATGCCAGGCGTGTCTCCAATCTGGTCTTTTTAAACAAGCTGGCAATCGGTCCGATTTCAGTTGTCAAAACGGAGAGCAAATGCCCCACTTCCAGCTCTTCAAACACAAACGGCATCTGGCGAACTTGAAGTTTGGCCAGTTCAATCATATTGCTGATTGTATTTAATAACCGGTAACCGTTGTGGAGTACCAATGAAGTGTACTCCTGCCGCTGTATCTCGGTAATATCAGGTTCGGCAATCATTTCTGTGAATCCGACGATGGCATTCATTGGCGTCCGAATCTCATGCGACAGGTTTGACAGGAAAGCCGATTTAAGCCGGTCACTGGCTTCTGCCTGCTCCTTGGCTTTGATCAGTCTCGATTGAACTTCATGACGATCAATTGCGAAAGCCAGGTGCTCACTCACATACTCCAGCAATTGAAGGTCGGCCTGATCATATAATACAGTCGATTTATAGCTCTGTATAATGATAACACCTAATACCCTTTCATCTACCATCAGTGGTACACCCATCCAACTCTCAGCCGGAATACCCGCCATTTCAACTTTGCCGGCAGCAACCAAATCTCTGGTCGACGCTTTATCCAACAGCAATGATCTCCTGTTCCTGATCATATAGGAACTTAACGTATGGCCCAAAAAATATCGTTGAAAAGATTCCATGGTATTTTCCTGGTAAACCGGGTCAATTTCCTGCGTCCCGGAATCATAGGTCCCAACCATAAAATTAGTGACGTCAATAACTTGCCTAAGCTGGTCGTGAATATTCCCGATGATTTCAGCAAGGTTGTCATTCTGATTGACAAAACCAGATATCCTATATAAAACACTTCTCACTTTATCAGCATACCGCCTCTCAGCAATCTCCTCCTGCAAGCGTTCATTGGTTTCCCTCAGGAATTTCGTCTTCTCAATGACCTGACGGTCAAGATCCTTCTTGACAATCTCCAGTTCATTCAACGTTTCCTTGTGCTTTTTTATCTCCCATTTGAGTTTGAGATTCATGGAAGAAATGCTGTCCCAATTAAGAAAAATGGAGAGCCTCCGGTAAAATGCCACGCGACAAACGAAAAATGCCAGAACGACAAAGAATGACCAAATAATACCTTCAGCAGTAAGAGAAGGAAATCCCGAGACAAAATAGCGGAACCAGAAGAAGGATAATAAGCCATTGAGCAGGATGGCAATGGATTCAGCAAATGACAAGATCAGGACCCCATAAATGATAAACAGGCAGACAATAAAAAACAGTGCCGGGTCAAGATTAAAGGCCAGCAGGTTACCTGCCATACTCCCCCACCACAAAAGGCTGATGGAAAATATCGTGCCGGGCAAACGTATGAGCCAGACAGGGAGAATGTTCACTTTTGACAGCAGGATCTGCGATCCGGTGAAAACCAGGGCGGCCATAATGCCAAACAGAATATTCAGCATCATCAGAGAGATAGGCAAGGTTTGAGTTTCCCCGGCGAAAATTTCCGGACTGAGAAAAAATAAAACCGAAAGGGAAAGCCAAACCAGACAAAGCATTCGCAGCCTGGTCAGGTTTTCTGCACCTGTTTCCCGGTAAAATGGCTCTTTGTTTGCAACCGGCAGGCGTGAATTGGTCAACGCCAACCAGGTTTTAACCTTCGACAGAATATCCATTTTATTATCGATTTACCCGCTTTACTTTTTTTCCCGTTTAGGGGGTTACCTTTTGGTCCTTTTACTGATTAACTATTATAAACGCGTTAATTTCTCCAATGTAAACAAAGATAAGTAAAAATGGATTAACAACCAAAATTAACAGGTTAATTTACAATAATAAGTGATTAACGACTTGTTTTAACAAACAAAGGGATGGTAAAACCATCCCTTTGTTCATTTTTGAAGATCCTTGACTACCAAACCAGCTGCATTTCTTTGATTAAATGGGTGGCCCCGGCGAATTTATCGATAATGAAAAGAGCGAACCGGATATCCAGACTGATATTCCGGCACAAATCGGGATCATACATGATGTCGCTCATCGTTCCTTCCCAGTTCCGGTCAAAATTGATTCCGATCAATTGTCCGTCGGCATTGATCACCGGACTTCCTGAATTACCTCCCGAGGTATGATTTGAAGCAATAAAACAAACCGGTACCGATGTACCCGAAACATACTGGCCGTAATCCTTGGCCAGATAAAGTTGCTTGAGTTTTTCAGGTACCCGGTAGTCATAAATCTCCGGATTATCCTTTTCGATAATGCCGTCGAGGGTGGTAAATGGCTTATACTGAATACCATCAGCAGGTGTGAAATCATCGATCTTACCATAGGTCACTCTCAGGGTGGAGTTTGCATCAGGATAAAACAACTTTTTGGGCTGCATGTCCATCTGGGCCTGCATATATTTCCTTTGCAATTCAGGCACAAGATCCTGCCCTTTCGCCAATCCCGGATTAATCGATTCCTTTTGCAATTTCGCCATGCTCTTCATCATAAGAAATGCTGGATCACCGGAAAGTTTTTTTGCTGACTTTGCATTAAAACCGGTAAGCAAAAGTTTTACAGCCTCCTGATCGTCAAGAACTGATTTATCAAAAACGAATTGGGCATACTTAACGAAATCTCCTTTAAAGTCCACCGTGACTTTCTTTAACAGTTCAGGCTGAAATTCCGCAGAGATCCCCTTTGCATAGGCCTCCATCATAACTGCCAGCAGTTTTTGGTCCGTCGGGGCATCATAATCCTTAAAATAGGCTTCAACACCCGATTTCAACCGGTCTGCCTGTTTTGTGACCTCCTCAGCATCCCCTTTGAATGCAAGGTCGACGAGGGAGGAGAACCTTCCGGCAAAACCAATGATCTCAGCCGCTTCACCCGCTTCCTTCAAATAGGTATTGGCTAATTCATAGGGAGCCTGTTTGTTCACAATATCCTGATATTGACTCAAAAGGTCTCCAAATTCCGCTTTCCGGCCCGTATCCGACTCCACCCATTCCTGGAATTGCTTTTCAAATTCCTTTTTTCTTGCAATGGCACCAACTTTCTTCAATCCGAGGAGTACCCCTTGATTCTTCTTCCATGAATTGGCAATTCCTGATTTCTTCGCTGAATACTGGATTCGAATTTTCGGACTGGTTTCCATGGCCGCCATGATGATATCCAGACGCTTTGTTCTCAGGTCAACGGAAGTCGGGATGGTATAATTCACCTGACTCTCAATGACAAATGAGGGAATATATTCGGTGGTACGTCCCGGATAACCGAAAACCATTGTAAAATCGCCCTTTTCAACGCCTTTCAAGCTAATTGGAAAAAACTTCTTCGGTTTATACGGAACATTGCTGGCAGAATAAGCGGCCGGACGGTTATCAGCCCCCACATAAATACGGAATAAAGAAAAATCCCCGGTGTGCCTCGGCCATATCCAATTGTCGGTCTCCCCGCCGAATTTACCAATCGCACTCGGGGGTGCACCAACCAATCGTACATCAGGATATGATTCATATACAAAAAGAAAATATTGATTCCCGTTAAAAAAAGGACTAATCCTCGCTGTATATCCGGTACCCTTAGTCGCTTCGGTCTGGATTTTTTTTGCATTTTCCAGAATGGTCTTTTCGCGATCGGCAGCCTTCATATTTGAGGTAACGCCTGCCAGTGCGGTGTCTGTAATATCTTCAATGCGTATCAGGAAAGTAACACTGAGTCCGGGATTGGGCAATTCCTCACCTCTCGACATCGCCCAGAAGCCATCAGTGAGATAATCATGTTCAACCGTACTATGGCGCTGGATGTTCCCGTATCCGCAATGATGATTGGTGATAAGCAGTCCCTCACCCGAGATTAATTCACCCGTGCAACCTCCTCCGAAAATCACCACCGCATCCTTGAGGCATGCCTGATTCACCGAATAAACGTCCTCAGCCGTGAGTTTAAACCCTGCCCGCTGCATGTCTTCAATTTTATATTTTTTTAACAGCAACGGTATCCACATTCCCTCCTCGGATCTTAATACGGATCCGGCTATCAGTAGAAGAATCAGTACAAATGATAATTTTTTCATAAAGTCAATTTTATCTTGATGATTGGTATCCTGTAAATAGCTGTAACTCCTTATACAACTGCTGAATCGGTAATCCCATGACATTGAAATAGGAACCCTCAATACGATGTATTCCCCGATAACCGATCCACTCCTGGATTCCATAAGAACCGGCCTTGTCATAAGGCATATATTGGTCCACATATTCCTCTATCTCCGATTGATCGATAAGATCAAACCAAACCGTGGTCCTGGCTATAAATGCCGACTCTTTATCCGGATTAGTCAAACAAACACCGGTGATTACTTCATGGGGTTTGCCTGACAGATCGTGAAGCATTTGTATCGCATCTTTACGGTCGGCAGGTTTTCCCAGGATTCTCTTATCCAAAACAACGATCGTATCGGCAGTGATAAGTATATCCATGTGCCCCAGTTCCTCAAAATACGATCGGGCTTTTAACCTGGCTAAAAAAACCGAGATATCTGGCGGGGCCATACCGGCAGGATAGTTTTCATCGACTTCCTCTTTCAGCCAGACTTCAAAGGGTATCCCGGCTTCGGTTAAAAGAAATTGTCGTCTGGGCGACCGTGAAGCCAGAAAAATCCTGTAATCCTTCAGGTGATCAATAAATCGCTTCATCGGGTCAACAATTTCCTGATCAGTAAATGTATAACTGGAGCATATAACAACCCCATGAGCATGATCACTTTAACCCACCAGCTGAGTAATCCGAAATCCCTGGTACTGGCTGAAACAAGTGTTCTTCCGGCAAGGTAGGTGAATGGCATCAGCAAGAACAGGATAAAATAACCCAGGCTGATCCAGTCATTAAGGAAAGAAAAGAAAAAGAATCCCAAAACCAGTGAGGTTAAAACAATCAATATGATGACCACCTGTTTGGTCTTTTTCAGCCCAAGTGAAATGGGGAGGGTTTTGCTGTTCAGGTCACGGTCACCTTCAATATCCTGGGTATCCTTGATAATTTCACGTATCAGATTTGTCATGAATGCAAAAAAAGCAAAAGCGCTTATCCAAAGCAGGATGGTAACCAAGCCTCTTGGGAAAAAGTCGGGACGGTTGCCAAAATTGCGGGCAAGCAATGGATATTCAAAGAGAACGACCAACATTGGGACTGTGGCAGTTAGGACTGATACTGCCAGGTTCCCAATCAATAGCATATGTTTCAGGCGGATGGAATAGTACCACAGGAGAAGAGGGGCACCCAGGAAGACAATGATCATCCAGGGAATATGGTACAAAATGGAAAAAACGATACCGGCAGTGACCCCGATAAAATTCAGGAACACATGCAAGAGCAATGCAAATCTCCTGCTGATATGAATCCCGACCACAACCTTCTTGGGTTTGTTGATCCGATCGGCCCTAACATCATGGTAATCATTAATCACATAACCGGCAGCTGTGATAAAAACAGTGGAGAGCACCAGTCCCAAAAATGCCAGTTCTGATATTTGCAGCTTGATCCCGTACTCACTCAGAAGCGGTTGTATGACCGACCACCTCATTAGATACATGGTTGCTGCCACCATCAGTAAATTGGGAATCCTGAAAATTCTCAGAGCCCCGGATAAACTCATATCATAGGTTATTAATAATTCCAGAAACCCTGTGAACGCAAAACCTGCTCGATCACATCCCTGACACAACCATGGCCACCCGGATAATTTGAAATGTAGCGGGAAACCGATTGAACTTCGTTGGTTGCATCATTCGGGCAGGTAGGCATTCCTACCAGCTTCATCGCCTCTAAATCAGGAATATCATCTCCCATGTAAAGGACCTGACTCAATTCCAATGCGTATTTGCTGATGAAAGACTTAAGGTCCTCAACTTTATCCGGAGAACCCAGAAAAACATCTTCGGTTCCAAGGTCATTGAACCTTCCTCTGAGCGAAAGTGAACGGGCACCGGTGATGATCCCAATTTTAAACCCGCAATCCATCGCGGTTTTCATCGCAAAACCGTCCCTGGTATTCACCGTCCTCATCAAGTCGCCGGAGGCATGCAGAACAACCTGATTGGATGAAATTACTCCATCCACATCAAAAACAAATGCCTTGATCTTTCTCAGGTCTTCTTTAAAAAAGCTCATTATTTTTCCACTTTTGAAGCCGATGAAACACTTTGAATGGAATCGGTAATACGCTTGTACAAAACCTGCAATTCCTGTGAGTAAGATAATAGATCGACATGTTTTTTAATTGTCAGCTGGTCATGTCGTACAGCAGGTCCAGTCTGCGCTTTAACAGGCCCCATATCTATTGCCTTATTGAAAGTCTCCCGGATGAGCGGTTCCAGCCAGGCCACGGGAAGGGAATGCTCATTCATGATGCCATAGGCATTTGAAAGCATATGGTTGGTAAAATTATTGGACCAGACGGCAGCCAGGTGCATCCACCGGCGCTCTTCATGACCAACAACATTTACCACACTTGAGATGCCCCGGGCAAGATTGACCAGGGTCTCGGTAACGGCCGGCTCGCACCCTTCGATAAAGAAGGGGACATTCGAAAGGTCAACGGGCCTGCCGATTGAAAAGGTCTGAAGGGGATACATCCCACCATATTTATACTTCTGACAGGCAAAACGCATGGAGGAAAAGGTTCCGCTTGTATGAACCACAATCCCGCGATAATCACTGATATCATTGATGAGTTCAACAAGCGAATGATCAGCGACCGTGAGGAAAAGAATTTGAATATCCCGGTCGAGTCTGGTAATCTTATCCGTATGCTCGCACCCTACCCGATCACCGAGTTTTTGCGCTGAGAGGGCTGACTTGCTGATTACCTGAAGTATTTTGTGTCCCGAATTCTTCAGGGCCGGCGCCAAATGCCAGGCAACCCTACCTGCTCCTATAAAACCAATCCGATAAGACATGGAATTATAATTTCATGATATCGATCTTATATAACCCAATGTCATTGGGTTCAAATTGATGAATGAACAGCATTCTCTCCCGGTTCCATGATTGGGCGCGCTGAATGAAAATTCGTGCAACATCCTGGTAAACCGGATCCCGTTCGCTATCCAGGAGGAGTATATAACCCATGATGATGTGACCGGCCATTTCAACCAGCCTGCGGGCATGGAAATCCAGATATTCGCCTTCTTCTGATTTCTGTGCTTTAACAATCGCATGCTCATATTCGGTGGTCATTTCAATAAGACGCTTTCTGAGTAATTCCACTTCCGGACTCACTTTCAGATTCTCATATTCCCTGATTTTTGTGAGGTAAACTCCTGTAGTCACGCCGCGGATGGCAGCTACCACCTGTAACTGGCTGGTTCCCTCATAAATTGATGTAATGCGTGCATCCCGATAAAGTCGCTCTACCGGAAAATCCTTCATAAAACCCGTGCCCCCATGAATCTGGATGGCGTCATACGCAATCTGGTTGCAATACTCGCTCGACATCAATTTGATCAGAGGAGTATACACATCAGCCAATCGCTGATAATATTTCATTTCATCACGCTCTTCCTTTTCCAGCTTACGGTGTTCGCTGTGATTTGCATAAGCCTTGTAAATATCAACAAACCGTGCGGTCTCATAAAGCAGGGCACGACTGGCCTGCAATTTTACTTTCATGACCGTGAGCATTTCATAGACAGCAGGAAACTGCACAATGGGTTTCCCAAACTGTTCACGTTCACCGGCATACTTAACGGCTTCGCGATAGGCAGCTTCAGAAATACCAACTGACTGGGCACCAATTCCCAGCCGCGCTGAATTCATCAGTGCCATGACATACTTGATGAGTCCCATGCGGCGATCTCCAACCAGTTTGGCTGGTGCATCCTTGAAAACAAGTTCACAGGTGGGTGATCCTTTTATACCCAGTTTATTCTCAATTCGGCGAACGATCAGGCCTCCATCTTTCCTGTCGAAAACAAATAAAGACAGGCCCCTTCCATCGGAAGTACCCTCTTCGGAGCGTGCAAGTACCAGTGAAATATCAGCATCTCCGTTGGTAATGAACCTCTTGACACCATTAAGAATCCAAATATTCCGATCCTGGTCAAAGTGAGCTTTCAACTGAACGGATTGAAGATCCGAACCGGCATCAGGCTCGGTCAGGTCCATAGCAGCCGTTGCACCAAACTGGAAGCGTGGTAAAAATTCATTTTTAACCTCATCGGAACCGAACTCGTGAATAGTCTCGGCACAGTCCTGCAAGCCCCAGATATTGGCAAATCCGGCATCAGCCCTTGAAACCAGTTCTGCGGCCATAACATAGGGAGTTATTGGAAAATTCAGTCCGCCATATTTCCTCGGAAGCGACATTCCGATTAACCCGGCCTGGTTGAGCATCTCAAGATTTTCCTGAGTGCCGCGAGCATACTTGACTGCATTGTTAATCAGTTGCGGTCCTTCATGATCGACCGATTCGGCATTGGGAGCAATGGTGGTATCACAAATCTCCCCGATGATTTCGAGGACCTTGGTATAAGTATCGGCAGCATCTTCATAATCGAGCGGAGCAAAGTCGAATTTATCCTTGTCAGCAAACCCATATTCTTTAAGAGACACGATTTTCTTCATCAAGGGATGAGAAAGCTGGAATTGCAAATTCTGGTTATCTGTATAATAATTTGCCATGTTTCAGTTTTTAATTACTTGGAATTTTTCTTGTAGTACCTGATCATCTTCGGAATCACATCCGATACCTCACCCACAATTGCGTAATCGGCAATACTATGGATAGGAGCATCCGGATCATTGTTGATGGAAATTATCATCGCTGATTCTTCCATTCCGGCCCGATGCTGAATTTGCCCTGATATACCACAGGCAATATAAAGCTTTGGCCTGACCGTGATCCCCGTTTGTCCAACCTGCCGCTCATGGTCAACGAAACCGGCGTCTACCGCAGCTCGCGATGCACCGACTTCCCCTCCCAATAAATTGGCTAATTCAAACAGCAGGTCGAAATTCTCTTTTGATCCTACTCCATAACCACCGGCAACAACAATTGGTGCGGCTTTAATATTCACCTTCCTTTGCTCCATGTGCCGCTCAATGATCTCAACGGCAAAATCCGTACTGTTGACAAATTCATCCACAGCAACCTCTTTAACCTTACCCTTATGGGATACGGAAAGGGTCTCCTTTTTCATCACACCTTCCCGGACAGTGGCAAGTTGTGGCTTGGTTTCAGGATTGATAATGGTCGCGATAATATTGCCGCCGAAAGCCGGCCTGATCTGGTACAACAAATTCTTGTATTCCGTATCGGTTTTCTTCTCGTAATGATCCCCGATTTCCAACTGGGTACAATCAGCTGTCAATCCGCACCTGAGAGCTGATGCAACCCTGGGTGCGAGGTCGCGCCCAACTGAAGAGGCGCCGAAGAGCCCAACCTGAGGTTCTTCCTTCCGGAAAATACCGGTGACTATGGCAGCATGGGGCATAGTCGTATAAACGGACAGCCTCTTGTCATCAGCCAAATGCAATACATCCAAACCATAAGGAAATACCTGATCAGGAACTTTATTCAGCCCGGAACCAATAGCTATGGCTTCAAGCTTGCAATTCAACTGATTGGCAAGTGACCTTCCTTTGGTCAGCAACTCAAGAGATACTTCGGCCACCAGGCCGTCTTCCACTTCGCAGTATATAAAAATATTATTCACAATATTTTTGATTTGAATTTGATAAAGGGATAGTCTAGCCTATGGTACTGTTAGTGATCAGTTCTTTTACCAACCACTCGATATCATTACCGTCAGCAGACAATTTCTTGGACTCCTTCGCCTTGAAAACAACATTCTCAATCTTCTTCACCTTTGTTGGTGAGCCTGTCAGGCCAAGCATGGAATCATCTGCCTTAACATCGTCCACGCTCCATTCTTCAATTCTCAGGTAGGGCCTGTCCTGCTGGAGGCTTATGTAATCCTCGCTGCTATCCTGCATTTCGGTGACCGTTTGCGCATGTTTGAATTTCATCAGCCGCTTGGCATGCCTCGGCCTGCAGGCGGGAGCTGAATTATGAACGGTTATCAGGAGCGGGAAGGTGGTTTGCACAATCTCAACACCCCTTTCCAATCTCCGTTTAATTTTGATTTTCTTGTCTGTTATCTCCAGGATCTCTTCCACATAGGTTACCTGGGGCAAACCAAGCTTTTCTGCAACCTGCGGTCCTACCTGTGCGGTGTCGCCGTCGATGGCCTGCCTGCCGGCAATAACCATTGCATACGGTTCCATTTTACGGATAGCCATGGAGAGTGCATAGGAAGTAGCCAGGGTATCTGATCCGGCAAATTTTCTGTCAGTCAGGAGATATCCCTTGTCAGCGCCTCGATAAATCGCTTCACGGATAATCTCTGCAGCCCGTCCCGGGCCCATCGTTAGAATTACGATCTCCGTATCCGGATAACGATCCTTGATTCTTAAGGCTTGCTCCAGTGCATTCAGGTCTTCAGGATTAAAAATTGCAGCCAGTGCACCCCTGTTAACCGTTCCATCTGCCTTCATGGCATCTTTCCCAACATTACGAGTATCAGGAACCTGTTTAGCTAAAACTATGATTTTCAAACTCTTCATAAATGATTGATTGAATGTCAGCCGACAAATATAAAAAAAAAGCCCTGCCAAATGGCAGGGCTTTAAATCTTATGCCTCCGCAGTGGGACCGCCAAAGGACATAGGGATCACCGGACCCCCTGTCCGCTCTACGTTTTTGATGACTCCGTGCACCGCTTCATATTTCTGGATATTATCCTGAAGTGCATATAATAAGCGCTTTGCATGCTCAGGAGTCAGGATTACCCGGCTTTTTACATTGGCTTTCGGCAATCCCGGCATGATCCTGACGAAATCGAGAACAAACTCTGAACTTGAGTGGGTGATGATTGCGAGATTGGAGTATACTCCCTGTGCAATTTCCTCGCTCAATTCAATATTGATCTGATTTCCCTTTTTTCCTTGATCTGTCATGATTTAAACTTTACTGAATTTAATCATTCTCGGTGGCTTTACCCTGCATGAGGGCTTGATAGTCTTCAAGTGAACCCACCACAATTTTTTCAAAACTGCGATTACCGGTTCCTGCAGGAATCAGATGGCCAACGATTACGTTTTCCTTCAATCCCCTCAGTTCATCCATTTTACCAAGAATAGCGGCTTCATTGAGAACTTTCGTTGTTTCCTGGAAGGAAGCGGCCGACAGCCAACTGCTGGTCTGCAGTGCTGCACGGGTAATTCCCTGCAGGATCTGGCTGGAAGTTGCAGGTACGGCATCACGGGATTCAACAACCCTCAAATCCTTACGCTTCAGCAATGAATTCTCATCCCGCAATTTACGTGATGAAACGATCATGCCCGGACGCACGGTTTGTGAATCTCCGGCTTCAAGGACAACCTTCTTGCCGTATATCCAGTCGTTCTCTTCCATGACCTCCATCTTGTCAACAATCTGCTTTTCGAGGAATTTGGTATCACCCGGATCTTCGATCACAACCTTGCGCATCATCTGTCGGACAATAACTTCAAAATGCTTGTCATTGATCTTGACACCCTGCATACGATACACTTCCTGAACCTCATTCACGATATATTCCTGAACTGCGGTCGGTCCTTTGATAGATAAAATATCAGAAGGCGTAATAGATCCGTCGGATAATGGAATCCCCGCTCTGACATAATCATTCGGCTGGACCAGAATCTGCTTGGATAACGATACCAGATATTTCTTAACCTCACCTGTTTTCGATGTGATGACGATTTCCCGGTTACCGCGCTTAACCTTTCCATAAGATACTTCACCATCGATTTCCGCCACAACAGCCGGGTTTGATGGATTACGTGCTTCAAACAGTTCGGTTACCCTCGGTAAACCACCGGTGATATCACCAGCTTTACTTGCTGACCGTGGAATTTTAACCAGGATTTCACCCGCCTTGACATTTTCTCCTTCAGTAACAGAGATATGCGAACCTACCGGAAGGTTATAAATCTTCAGAGGCTCATTGTTTTTAGCGAGAATTTTAATCTCGGCGTTCTTGGTTTTATCTTTTGTTTCAATGATTACCTTTTCCCGGAAACCGGTCTGTTCATCCGATTCGTCACGATAGGTAATCCCTTCAATCACACTGTCGAACGCCACTTTACCGGCAGCTTCCGATACGATAACTGCATTGAACGGATCCCATTCGCACAGGAGGTCTCCTTTTTCGACATCCTCACCTTCACCCCTGAAAACCTTGGCTCCATATGGGATGCTGTGAGTTGTCAGGGTAATTCCGGTATTCTTGTCGACAATTCTCATTTCAGCCAAACGACCGATGACCACTTTACCTTTGGTTGCAGGATCACTGAAATCAACGGTACGAAGCTCGTCAAATTCAAGGCGGCCGTTATACCGGGCCATGATACTCGACTCGGTTGCAATGTTGGATGCAGTACCCCCAACGTGGAACGTTCTCAAAGTCAGCTGGGTTCCAGGTTCACCGATCGACTGAGCGGCAATGACGCCTACAACATCCCCATTCTGGGCAAGCCTTCCGGTAGCCAGACTACGTCCGTAACATTTTGTGCAAACGCCGAACTTTGATTCGCAGGTCAGTACCGAACGAATCTCAACCCTTTCGATCGGAGACT
>Ga0172379_10001740_pt1 | contig 41907 bp, 44 predicted proteins | sample GrowelOW334metaG_FD_119756 | JGI IMG/M metagenome (GOLD analysis project Ga0172379, IMG submission 119756) | Groundwater microbial communities from an aquifer near a municipal landfill in Southern Ontario, Canada - Groundwater well OW334 metaG | ecosystem: Environmental > Aquatic > Deep... | reverse complement strand
CCTTCAGGGCCAGTTGTACCAATATACATACCAGGACGACGCCTGACAGGCTCTAGGCCCTCTAAAACGGAAATGTCAGAGGCATCATAACGGTGCCCTTTCTCGGCACCTTTTTTATCATCTTTTTCTTTCGCCATACAAATGTATTATAGCAAAATATTATTAGTTTTGCTAGTGATTTATTTAGGTAAAAATGTAAAAACCGCAACGTTTATCCTTCCGGATAAACGTTGCGGTTTTTTGATGAATAATCCCTAATACGGGACCATTCTTTTAGAGAGAGGAGAAGTGGAGATAACTTCTTTCACCTTTGGAAGAGACAAAACCAAATGTGAGCATCCCATCCTTTCACATTTTTTCACCTTGTTTGCTCCAAGGTGTTTTCCATAATTTTTGGAATTTGAGTTAGAACACGTCATTCTGTTCTCACCTCCCTTCTTTTTTTATTTTATTTTCAAAGAACAAATGAGCCTTGGTTAGAAGGCTCATTTTTATGTTGTAATTTTTTTTTCGAGATTTTTACAGCACAAACATCAGCCTTCTAAATTTAAGGCTGAGCAACAGCGTGCTTGTTGAAGAATATTTACTTGGGTGTATATTCTTATTCATTAATTAGACTATAGCACTATTATTTTAAAAAGCAAGAATGGGTTGTGGGTGAATTTACCTCACTTGCCAATCAGTATTTTCCTTTATTTTATTAGTTATTTTAGTCATAATATCATTCACTTCTTGGTCATTTAAAGTTCTTTCATAAGATTGAAAGACTAACCTAAAAGCATAAGAAATTTTTCCATCCCCGCCTGCCGGCGAGGCAGGTTTTTTAAATTCATCAAAAAGTTCCGGTCCTCGAACAACCATTTCCCCCGCATTTTCTTTTATAATATTAGCCACTTCTTCGCTTGAAACCCCCTCGGGTACCCAGACAGCAATATCGCGAGCAATAAAAGGAAACAAAGACCACATTTTAAATACTGGTGCAGAAAAATTTTGCTTCTGGAATGCAGTAAGAGAATTCTGCTGGCGGAAGGTTCCGGCCGAAGGCTGGAGTAAAGCCGAAGAATTCTCTTTCTGTATTCCAGCATAGAACTCTTCAAGCGTCATTTCTTTTATTTCTTTTTTATCTCCATACGCAATGCGCATTTGCTCACAGCCCAGACCTTGGGCTCCCTTAAGGTCTGGGCTGAGGGAGGAAGTGAACACCGTTCCAATTTCAAAAATTTTAACTTCATCTATTCCTAAAAGAGGAGTATTTGCTTGATTTAATTTCAAGCTTTCTTTCAATCCATCAATTAGATTAGTTCTTAGAAAATTCTTATCAGAAGCAGAAGCTAAAACTGAAACTTCTCCAGCATTACAAAAAGTACTATTCATCACTTCAGAATATCCATCATTTAATAATTTATTTCGCGTAGAAGATATTTTTAAATAAGTCTCATTCTGTTTTGGTTGAAAATTAATTTTAGGTATTTGTCCTTTAACTTTATCGTAACCCAAAATTCTGCCAATCTCCTCAGCCATATCTTCTTCTATAACCAAGTCTAAGCGCATAGTTGGCACTACAATTTCAAATTTTCCGTCATTCTCTATATATTTAAAATTATATCTCTTTAAAATATCCTTAATTTCATCCACTTGGACATTTAAACCTAAAATCTTTGAAATTTTTTCAGCGGAGAAAGAAAGCTTTCTTTCTTTTTGTTTTTCAGGATAAACATCCACAATATCCTCAAAAACGACATCTGGACACATCTCATAAATAAGTGCGGATAATTCCTTTATTCCATATTCTGCCAACTCTGGCGATAAATCATTTTCAAAACGCTTTCGCGCATCAGTAAAAATATTCAAAGCTTGAGCTGTTTTACGAACACTAGTGGGATCAAAATTCGCAACTTCTAAAATTATATCTTTTGTATTATCATCTACTTCAGCATTTTTTCCCCCTTTTACTCCAGCAATTGCTAAAATATTTTCTGCATCAGCAATAACTAAATCAGAATGTCCTAATTTGCAATCTTTATTATCTAAAGTCACTAACTCTTCCCCGTCTCTCGCTAACCTTATTACTAATCTAGTATCCACTTTATCTAAATCAAAAACATGTGTAGGCTGGCCACAATCATACATTACAATATTTGTAACATCTACAATATTATTTATACTTCTTTGCCCTATAGACTCTAAATGCTTTACCACCCAATCCGGACTGGAGCCAATTTTAACATTTCGAATAACTCTTCCTATATATCTTCTACATTTATCACTTTCTATTTCAATTTTCAAACTAGTAGATTTTGATTCAGGAATTTTGTATTTTAAAGTTGGATCAATAAAATTTATATCTAAAAGCGAAGCGAGTTCGCGAGCAACACCTAGGTGGGAAAGTAAATCATGCGCGCGATTTGGTAAAATATTTATATCAAAAACAGTATCATTACCTTTTTTCTCTACACTTTCAACTTCACAAAGGTGATAAGTAAAAATATCCCATAACTTTTCTGGATCAGGTACTTCAGGTATATAATTCTTAAGCCAATTATAAGAAATTTTCATTTTAGAACTACAAATTAAAACTGATTAAGCCTTAAATCCCCTTGATAAAAAAATCTCACATCTGATATATTCCATTTAATCATTGCGATACGATCAAGACCACCACCAAAGGCAAATCCTTGAACTTTTGTTGGATCAAGTCCGCAATTACGAAGCACATTCGGATGAAGCATTCCTGCCCCCATCATTTCTAACCATTTACCATTAAATTTTGCATGGACTTCAAGAGATGGTTCAGTAAAAGGGAAAAAACTGGGGCGAAATTCTATATCAGTATTTTCACCTAACATCTTTTTATAAAACTGTGTAAGTACGCCTTTTAAATTGGCAATAGAGATACCATCTTCAATATTACCCACCATGATTCCATCTATTTGGTAAAATTGCATTTCGTGTGTCGCATCAGTCGCTTCATTTCTAAAAACTTTTCCAACAGAAATAAAAGCACAAGGCATTCTACCATCTTTACCAGCCTGTTCTACTGCTCGAGCTGTTGCTGATGTCGTATGTGTTCTTAATACTTTCTCTTTTTCATTTTTAATCACAAAAGTATCTTGCATATCACGCGCCGGATGATCTTTGGGAACATTTAAAACATCAAAATTGTACCATTCACTTTCAAGTTCAGGCCCAGTTGCAATTTCAAAACCCATCTCAGAAAAAGCTTGGTAAGCCTCCTCGGCCAATAATGAAAGCGGATGTATTTTTCCCGCCACGGCGGGTAAACCTTTTTTATTTTCTTCGTTCATTAAATATGGTGAGCTTCATGAATTACTAACTTGCCGTCATGGTGCTCTAGTTTGAAATTTGATTGCATTCCATTACTGTGAGTAACCATAAAATGAGCGCTATGCCCGCTTTCTGCTCTATGGACCATATCTTTCACCTGTTCTGCACTCATATGGCTTCCCATATAACTTAATGCATGCTGATGATCACCAGCGTGAATATCAAAACCGTGTATTAAATTTTCTCCTTTTTCATCTGACATATAAAATCAAATTAAACTTATAATAAGTAATTATACTAAAAAATAAGTTATTTTTCAATTTGACACCATTCACAATCTTTTTTATTACAACCTTTCTTTAAAAATTCCATAGACAAAACATCTTCTGCAAAATCATTAATTTCTTTTTTTAATTTATCTAAATGTTCTTTTGTTATTAGAAGAGAATGCTGTTCAAACTTTCCTTTTTTATTTTTTTCTACAAAATCAAGAATGCTTTTGTTTATTTTAAAATTTCTCTTATTGTAATTAGTAAGGAGTAGTTTATAAAATATTAATTGCCGTTCATAACTTACTTTTTGTTCTTTTGTCTTTTCAGAAAAAGACCCCCCTGTTTTATGGTCAATAACATTAATATTTGGTGAAGATAAATCATCAATATATTCTATCTTATCTATAATGCCACTAATTTTAAGTATGTCTTTATTATTTAGTTCAAAATCTTTCTCAATAGAGAATTGCACATCTACTTTATAAGTCCAGCCATCAGAATATTCATTATAATATTCTGATAAAGCTTTTTCTCCTCTTTCTTTAAATTTTTCCTCATCTTTTTCTAGTAAATTAAATTTACTTAAACTTTTATTAAATTCTTCTAAAAGTATTTTTTTAGGTAAAATTTTTGATTCTTTCTTGGATTTTTCAAAAAACTTATTTAAAGTAAAATCTACAATACTTCCAAATTTTAAACTTGGAGAATAAGTATCTGGAATTCTGATTAAATTTTTATACAAATATTTTTTTGGACAATCTAAATAATTATTCAAAGCAGATACATTAAGCCCTCGCTTAAAAAAAAGCTGTCGTAAATATTCTGGCTCAAACAAAGAGACAGAACGTCTTTCGAAATTTAAAAAAGAAGCAAGTTTATTAATATTTTTTTCCTCAAAATTTTTCATATTTTCTTCTTTTTTAAATGCTAAATCAACTTCTTTAACAAACTCTGATACCTCATGTTCCCTGCCATCATTATCTGTTCTAGAAAAAGAAATATTTAAACCATCTCTAGCGCGAGTCATCGCAACATAAAATAACCTTCTTTCGTCTTCTATGTCTCCATCGTATTGATAAATAGGTAAAGAAATACTATTTCCACCACTATGACTTTCCCAAGATTTTCTAGTAGCATTTATTATATAAACATATTTAAATTCCCTGCCTTTTGATCCATGAGCAGTCATCAATGAAACCCCCTCAATAATTTCTGGATCAGTACTTTTTATATCTAAATTATACTTAATAAACGAATCTATAAAATAAATAAAATCTGCAATATTGTAATTATTTTTTGTTTCATTTTGTCTTTTTATCTCATCAAAAAATTTGTCCAATTTAACAAGTTGAATATGACCATCATTTGACTTAATCATATATTTTAAATATCCTACCTTATCTAAAAATATTTTAAAAAAATCAGGAAAATTTTGATTATTTGATTCAATTTTTAATTCTTTTAAAATTTTTGTAAAACTTAAAAAATGATCTAAATTTTTTACTTCAATTTCTTTTAAAATTTGCTTATCTTCCATAATTGCAAAAAGGTGTTTTTTCTCCTCTTTTCGCAATGATTTAAATTTATCTAATATTTTAATTGAATCGTAAACATCTAAATTTAAAAAATTAGTAAAGAGAACTTTTCCCAAAAAATGATCGTCGTTTAAATTAAAAATAACTCTTAAGATATTTATAAGATTCGCTATATTTGGATCATCTAATATTTTATCTTTTGAAAAGATAGTATATGGAATTTTATAAAAATCAAAAATTGTCTTTACGTCAGAAACATTTTTATTAGCACGATACAAAATAGCAATTTTACTAGGAGAAATACCATTTTTTATTTTTTTTTGTATATCTTCCGCTAAATACAAAAGCTCAAACTTATAATTTGAAAATTCAAAAACATTTATTTTTTTGTTCTCTTCTTTAGTGTTTGAATGCAATTGAGAACTGTTCTCTAGATCTTTTATTTTAACTATCAAACTATGAGCTCCATTTAAAATATTCTGAACAGAACGATAATTTTCTGAAAGAGTAATCTGATGAATATCTTTGTATAAATTTTTAAATCTTAAAAAAGTTTCAGCGCTTGCTCCTTGAAATCTATAAATAGATTGTTTTTCATCTCCAACTGTAAATAAATTTGGCTTACCTTCTAAGTGCGGTGCGTCAGTTAAAAATTCTATAAGTGTATTTTGACCTTCATTTGTATCTTGATGCTCATCCACAAGAATATATTGATATTTTTCTTGTACATTGGCTTTTAAATCTTTATTTTTTGAAAACTCTTCTTTTACATAAAGGATCATATCAGAAAAATCATACAATCCGTGTTTCTTTAATTCAATTTGATAAAGTAAAAATATTTCTCCTAATTCTTTTGCCTTTTCAATTTTTTTGTTTATTTTTTCCTCTTCAGCAGGCTTAATATCTCCTTTTTTAAATTCACCATAATCTTTTTTATAATACAAATCATTCGAGCCAAGAAGTTCTTTTTTCCAAATTGGCAATTTTTTACTAAACTCTACCGGAGATAAACCTTCTTTTTTTATTGTGAGAATTCCATCTACTATCTTATTTAAAAAAGAAAATTCATCATGAAAAGAAATAAGATGTTCAAATTTATTTTTTTTAATAATTGATTCAATAATTTCAACTCTCTCTAAATCAGTTATTACCCTAAATTCTTCCAACTCCTCAAAATAAAAAGAAAATTCTTTTATAATATGCTCGCAAAAAGCATGAAAAGTAAAAATGTTTATTCTGTATGCTCTATCTCCTATTATTTCTAAAAGCTTTTCTCGCATTGAAATAACTCCAGCGGTAGTGTAAGTAAGAGCTAAAATGCTCTCTGGGTCCGTATCTGTCTCTAATAAAATATTAGCTATGCGAAAAGTTAAAATTTGTGTCTTGCCTGTCCCCGGTCCCGCTACCACCATCACCGGTCCATCAATAGTATCTACCGCTTCTTTTTGCTTTTTATTTAATCTACTATATTCTTTTTGAAATTCTTTTTCTAAATTTTTCATTTTTTAATTTTGCGCTAAGTTTAAGGCGATATACACTTTTGATTTCCAAAAGAAAAATCCAATTATAATAAAAGTACAAAGTGGAGATATATATTCTGGAATAGAAAATCCAAAACTATGTAATATCATAATAATTCCTAAAACAAGAATAGAATACATAGCTCCATTTTTTAAATAAACATATTTTTTAATTCTTTCTATATTACTTATAGTAAACTGTCGTACTAAAAGCGCTCCAAACCCATTTCCAATTAAAATTAAAGGGACAGAAAGAGTGAAAGCAAAAGCCCCAAGCACTCCATCAATAGAAAAAGTCATATCAATAATTTCCAAGAAAAAAAGCTTGCTCAAATCAGAATTTGTGCCACTAAGTAATTTTCTTTCGTTTTCTTCCGCATTTTGCTTGAAACCATGAGTAATAAAAAATAAACTTGAGCCGACTACTGCTCCGAAAGCCATAAGGTTGTTTTCCTTTAAAGCAAACCAAGAGATAAAAGCTAGTAAAACAGAAACAATAGCATAAAACCAAACTCCTTTAGACATACAAAATTTCTCTGCAAAAGGCAAACCCATTTTTTTATCTTCAAGAAACAACCAATGTAAAAATAAAAATAAAAGAAAAACTCCACCTGCGATTAGAAGTATTGGAGCTGATTTATGAATTGAATCTTGAACCAATGGATCAGAAGACCAAGCGGCAGACAAAACTTGAAAAACTGAAAGAGCTGGATTAAAAGCCCAAATTATTATAAAAGGAAGAAGCCCTCGAACAATAAAAACAGCCATAAACATCCCCCATGTTAGGAACCACCTTTTAGCTCGAGCTCCCATCGTAGAAAGAACTTCTGCATTTATTATCGCATTGTCTACCGAAGAAATAGCCTCAAAAAGAGACAAACCCAATATTGTAATTATTGCCGATAAAATCATTACCTTATTTTACTCCATTTATTATTTTTTGTCTTTTTTCTTATTCTGTAGTTATTCCGTCAAATTCTGGACTATCTTTTTCTGCCTCAATTTTAGTAGCTCTTACTATGCCATCCTTATGATGGGCTGGGGAATAAATTGTGTAAAGTTTAAGGCCTTCTATTCCAGATGTATTGATAATATTATGTTCTGCTCCAGCTGGAACTATAATTACAGACCCATCACCAAGAATATATTCATTACCATCAATAATACATTTACCTTCTCCTTTTTCAAAACGAAAAAATTGGTCGTTGTCCGCATGAACCTCCATTCCGATTTCTTCGTTTGGCTTCAAACTCATTAAAACTAACTGACAATGTTTTCCTGTATATAAAACCTTGCGAAAATTTGTATTCTCTACTGTATCTTTTTCTATGTTTATATTATATCCTTTCATATATTTTTTATAATTAAACTAATAATAATTAGACCTAAAAGAAAATAAATTTATTTAGAGGTACGCTGTAAACTCTGTATGGCTTTGGCCCCACAAAGGCTTTGCCATTTATGAAGATAGTGGGTGTACCATAAAGACCAGTCTTATTGAGCTCTTTGACTTGATTTTCTACAGCCGTTTTTGTTTCCACGCTATTTACGCAATCATTAACTTTTTGTACATCAAAATTAAATTTACCTAAAATTTCATTTAAGTTCGCCTTATTAAGAACATAATTTTCATCTGCGCTAAATAAATAACCATTAAAATCCCAATATTTATCCGGATAATCTTTATATATGCAATATTCTGCCTCCGCTAAAAATGTCGTGTCTCCTTTAGCTGGATAATGGGCAAAGATAAAATTAGTCTTCTTGTTTTTTATTAATTTTTGAATATCGGGATATGCTTTTCGGCTATAATCACAAGCATAACAGCCAATAAACACTACTGTATCTTTCGAGCCAGTATTTTGAGTTGGGAAACTTAAAAGATCCACATTATTCAATGTTACAGTTTGCTCTGTTTTTTGAGTAATCCCGCAAGCTTCACCATCCCCTACCCCTGTTACTTTATTATTTTCTCCACTTGGATCAAAAGCGCAAAATCCACTTGCATTGAGTCCATTACAACTCCCATAGATATAAAAATTATACCCACCGCGCAAAACATAAAAAGTACTGCCCACCATCAAAATAAAAAATATCCAAGACAATATTTCATAATGTTTATTTACCATTTTCGCCAAAAAAGTCGAACGAGTAATTATTTTTGATAAAATTTTTCCTTTTATTTTTTCTTTAAAATTACTATTGCAAGGACGAAAAGTTATCCTTTTAAAAACACAATCAAAAGCCTCTTTCGCCAGAGCTCGATGTGAAGCGCTAAATATCCCCATTATTCCAAAAACAATTAAAGCTATAATACAAGGCATAATTTTACTTTGAATTACGAAACATAACTTTTCGAAGGGGTTTCGAGGCTGTCGAGCCGAGAACTTCAGGATTTTTTAAGCTTCAAAAAATCCGTACCGAAGAAAAGTTTATGTATTGTAATTTATAATATTTTTATAATTTTATTTAAGTTAGTAATAAATGCTTTTGCTTCTTCTCTTGTATTATATAAATACAAAGAAACACGTGCAGAATTTAAACATTTTTTGCCCACAAACCATGAATGCACACAGTGTTGGCCAGAACGAATTTCAATATTTGCCATTTCATCAAGCATAATGGCGAATTTATGCATATCCATACCATCAATATAAAAATCAATGATCCCAGACCTATATTGGGGATCTTTGGGACCAATAATTTTTATCTGTGGAATTTTTTGCAATTCTTCGGTGATATAAGTATTTAATTTAAGTTCGTGTTCAGCAATATCTTTGAAATCAAATTGACTTAAATATTTCACAGCTTCTCCGAGACCGATAATTCCAGCATAATTTTGCAATCCAGCTTCAAATTTATCCGGAATTGGAAGCATTTTATAACTATCATAAGTGGAAAATTCTACCGTATCTCCTCCCACAAGAAACGGCGACAATTTTTCTAACAATTTAGATTTACCATAAAAAACTCCCATACCAGTAGGTCCAAGTATTTTATGTCCAGAAAAAGCTAAAAAATCAACATCTAAATCTTGCACATCGATTTTTTGATGAGGAATGCTCTGTGCTGTATCTAAACAAACTAGCGCATTATTCTTGTGCGCAATTTCTATTATTTCTTTGGCGGGATTTGTGACACCATCTAAATTTGAAGTATGCACGATGGAAACCAATTTAACACCAGCGATTAACTTAGAAAAATTATCTAGATTGAAACTACCATCTTCATTTGAAGGGATTATTTTCACTACAATACCAACTCTGTCTCGCAGTAATAGCCAAGGAACTAAATTGGAATTGTGTTCTTTGTCAGAAATTAAAACAATATCCCCTTTTTGCAAACCTAAAGAATACGCAAGTAAATTTATTCCTTCAGTAGTATTACGCGTAAAAATTATTTCATTTTCATCTTTTGCATTTATAAATTTTGCAATAAGCCCTCTCGCTTCTTTTACTTTTTTTGTAACCTTATCTCCTAGTTTATGCGCGCTTCTGCCCGCACAAGCCGGATAATTAAAATAATAGTCATTCATTGCCTCAACTACTCTGTCTGGCTTCAAACTCATACAGGCACTATCTAAATAAATTGGCGCATCTTTGCCACTTAAAAGTTTAAAATCTTGCCTTATTTTATATACATCTAACATAATATTCCTCAATCATAACATATATTTACCTATTTTTGTCCTTTTTATTGAAAAAGCTAAAGCTGGTATTTTTAATTTATTATCAAGGGTATTTGCTATCCCCCTCACATAGGTGCCACTACTGCATTTTATTTTAAAACTCGCAATTTTGAGTGGAAACTCTCTTTGATTAAGATTTAATTCTTTTCTCCAAATTTTTAAAATTTCATCTTGCCTAAAATCCCCTTTCACTTTTTTTATTCTTTTTTCTATATTTTTAAATAATTTTTTATTATCTATAGTTCGAACTTTTTCTAACTTTAATTTTTTAATAAATATTTTTCTTGTGGGAATATCCACGTCTCCCCCTCTCCTCGCATAAACAAATAATGGTTTGCCTTTTACTGTTCTTGAAGAATAAATAGGATATTTTTGAATACTTTCGCCTAAAAATTTTTTTATATTACTTTTTATTTCTTTTTCTAAATCTTTTTTAATAAAACCAGTCGTTGAGCCTTGCCTAATAACTTTCCCCAAAATATCATAAGTATCGGTCGCAAAACCAAACAGAATTTCAAAATTATATTCTTTTTCTAAATTCAAATATTTTTCTTTATTTTTTATCTCCTCGCCCGCAAGTACAAGTAAAAGCCCGCTTGCCATAGGATCTAGCCTGCCAGCATAAGTCATTTTCTTATCTTTATATCTTTTGTGTTTCTTGCGAAAATTCTCCAATGCTTCGAGTGGAGTTTCGCCTTCCTTTTTGTTTAGCAGTAATATTTTTTTGAAAATATTTTTCACAATTATTTGGCGGAGGCGGAGAGATTTGAACTCTCGAGACCCTTTCGAGCCTGCCACCTTTCCAAGGTGGTGCACTAGACCGCTATGCGACGCCTCCGTGTTTCTATCCTAGCATATCTAAAAATTCTTTTTCATTTAACACTTTTACGCCTAGTTTTTCTGCATTTTTTAGCTTGGAGCCTGGATCATTGCCGGCCACTACATAAGAAGTATTTTTTGATACAGAACCTACAACTTTCCCACCCAGAGAAATAATGCGCTCTTTAGCTATTTCGCGTGACATAGTGGAAAGCGTACCGGTTAAAACAAAAAGAAACCCTGTAAATTTCCCTGCTTTTTTCTTTTCTGTTTTCTCAATAACTACGCCATTATTTTCTAATTTTTTTATAAAATTCAAATTATTTTGATTATTAAAAAAATTACTTATGCTTTTTGATACAGCAGGACCAATGTTTTCTATATTGTCTATCTCTGCAAGGTCTTGCCTTGTAGAAAGTATTAATTTATCTAATGTGCCAAAATGCGTTGCTAAATCTCGCGCAGTCTCCTCTCCTACATGCAGAATCCCAAGCGCCCAAAGAAAACGTGAAAATGGAATTTTCTTTTTATTTTCTATTTCCTTTATTATATTTTCTGCTGATTTTTCACCAAAACGTTCCAAAGGAGCGATGTCTTCTTTTGCAAGAGTGAAGATATCTGTCGCATCCGTTATCAACCCTTCGTCCTTAAAACGCCTTAAAATTTTTGGACCTAATTCATAAATTTCAAACACAGAGACAAAATGTTCTAAATATCTTTCATTTTTAGCAAAACATTTAGGGTTAGAACAATAATAAGCAACTGAAAGCTGCCCAGATAAAAAATTCTTCTCGCGGAAGGTTCCACCCGCAGGGTGGAGTAAAGCGGAAGAATTTTTTATCTGGGCAGCTTTTTTCCCAACATTGCCACCACACACCGGACAATGCTCTGGCATTTTAAACTTTTTTTCTTTACCACTACGCATTCCAGTTAATACTTCTACTACTTTTGGAATAACATCACCAGCTTTTTCTATCACCACCGTATCCCCTATTCGTAAATCGAGCCTTTCTATTTGATCTATATTGTGTAGAGTCGCCTTTGACACTCTAGAACCTGCTACCAATGTAGGCTCAAAAATAGCTAGTGGGGTAAGTACCCCTGTACGACCAACATTAACCTTCACATCTTTTATTATAGTCGTGGCTCTTTCTGCTGGATATTTAAAAGCAGCCATAAAACGCGGAGCTTTTCCGACAACCCCTAATTCTTCTTGTAATTTCAAATCATTTACGGATATAACAATTCCATCAGTTCCATACGGAAAACTAGGCCTTATTTTTTCAAATTTCTTTATAAAACTTGTCACTTCATTTAAATTTTTACAAATTGCATCATTTTCATCTACCCAAAAACCTAATTTCTTTAAAAAATTATGCTTATCAGCATGAGTTTGCAAAACTGCAAGGTCTTGCCTTGCAGAAATTTCCGCAATATCATAAGCAAAAAAATCAAGTTTTCTTTCAGCCGCTAATTTTGGATCTAGCTGCCTTAAACTGCCAGCGGCAGCATTTCTAGTATTGGCAAAAAAAGCTTTGCCTTTTTTTTGATTAAGTAAATTTAGCTTTTTTAAAGTTTTTTTAGACATCACTGCCTCACCTCGAACTTCTAAATATTCTGGGTAAGGTTTTGATAATAAAATCGGAATAGAATGTATTGTTTTTAAATTTTCGGTAATATCTTCACCAATAAAACTATCCCCCCTAGTAGCACCTCTAACAAATACACCATTTTTATAAATAAGTGATACTGCTAGTCCATCGAATTTAGCTTCACAGAAATAATCAAACTTTGTTCTTGATGGTAAAAGTTTTTTGATTCTTTTTTCCCAATCATGTAATTCTTCTTTATTAAAAGCATCACTTAAAGAAAGCATTCTATTTTTATGCTTAACTTTTACAAACTTATCAAGTGGTTTCCCTCCAACTCTATTTTCTCCTGCATTTATATCTTCAAGTTCCGGATACTTTTTTAAGAGTATTTTTAATTCTTTAGTTAAAGAATCATAAACATCATCAGAAACTTCAGGTGCATTTTCTATGTGATATGCATTTCTCAGTCGTGCAATCTCTGCACGTAATCTTTTTACCCTTTTTTGAGCTTCAACTTCTTTCATACTAAAATCTAAATAGGTAAAAGTATATTATCACTTGCATCCATCAATCTAATATTATCCAAATAAGTTTTACCCCAACCACTATTAATATTATCAATAACATGAATATAAACCGAAGTGCCAGCATAACTACCCAAACTAGCGCAATCATCGGTAAAAAATGTGTCTGAATCAGTATTAGATATAGCTGAACACAAAATAGCATCGTCGGAAAATCGTTTGACAAACCAGCCACTATCCGGACCATCTGCACCTCCAGCTCTTAAAGCCCGAACATGATCAATATTAGATGGTAAAATAAAATTTTGAGATTTAGCAGTACCAATAGTTGAATCACAGCCAGCTTTTAGATACTGACTACCATTGATATTACTAGCAATAACGCAGCCTTGCCCATCAGAAGAAGAAGAGGTCATCGCATCACCAATACAATTCCAATTATCCGGACAAAATCCTACTGTGCCATTTTCAAAATCAAAATTAAGATCAAAAGTATCAGAAGTCCCAGAAGTGTCGTATGTAATTACTATTTCACGCTCTACAGTATTTAACCCTGGTGTACAAGTTCCCACGCCTCCCCCATTATTATATCCTTTTGAAGTAATCTTGGCTATTAAAGAAGATGTTTTATCTACAGTTACGATGGCGCAACTTTGGCTTATACTACCCAATCCAGAAACAAAAAAAGTCCAAAGGGAAGGAGATATGAGAGTAGGTGTAAAAGTACGCCCTGCGCAATTCATAGAAATCGTAGCACCATTACCGGGAAAAATATTTTTATCTTGGTCCGATTTATCATAAAGCATTGCACATTCAATCCCAGCATCAGCGGCAAAAAAAGCATCATTAGAACTTTTAACTGAAGTACTAAATTTTACTTCTCTAAAAGCAATATTAGTAACACCTATAGCAATAGACAAAAGAATAGCTGAAATAGTAACTGCAAAAAGTATTACGAACCCCGCACCAGAAGGCTGGGGCCTTCGGTACAGGGCAGGCCCTCTATTTATTTTGTCTTTAATTTTTAATATTATTTTTTTCATTTTACTTGTAGGGTAGTGAGCTTCGCTCTACTACCCTATTCTATCCAATTAAATAAATTTTCTGAAAGAATCACACTCTTAGGTATCGAGCCCTGATTCCAAGTAACAGTTGATGTAATTTTTACTTCATCTGTTACAGTTCCTGGTGCTGGAGTCTTTATAATTGTACGAGAAAAACTAGAATCAGAAGGATTAGGTGGTGTTATATTGGTGTTAGAAAGATTCGTAAAATCAGTCCAACCAACTTGAGCACCACTAGTATTATAAAGAACATTAGTATCTCTTATATTTCTAACATATTCAATTCCCTCTTGCGCTAAATATTCAGCTGTCATTTTCTGTTTTGCATAATTAGAGTCAGAAATGCCAGACGCTAAAACAGACATCAACCCTAAAATTGACATAGTGAAAATTGAAATGGAAACTAGCGTTTCCACTAATGTAAACCCGGTAGTGAGTTTGGGCAAAGCACCTTTGGTGCGCGACAAAATCGCATCGCCAAAATCTACTAACTGGGTAAATGTTTTATTTTTTTGTAGTGAATATATTTTCATTTTATATATCTATCTGTCTTTGTGATACAGATGTTTGTAAAGAAAAAGGTGAAACAACTCCATTATAAGTTATACTTCCTACTAATTTAATAGTAACATAAGGTTGTCGAGTATCTGGTGGTGGCAGAGCTCCTTCTACTATAAAACTGGAAGCTGAAGAAATATTTATTTCATCTGGAGTTAGTTGAATAGAAGTAATCCCCCCATCAACTGATTTAAAAATTTTCCCAGCACCACTTATATAATAGACCCACTGTCCACCAATAGAAGATTTAAAAGAGATTCCTCCTCCAGCATCACAACTGTGGGGATTGACTAAGACAAGATTACCATCATCTATACAATGATAGTCGTATCCGACTCTTAAATTTCTAGACATATCTTCCATAATAAAACTTAAATTATCCATAATTGAACGCATATTTTGTGATTTTTTATGAAGTAAATTAGCATTTAATAAAGACCCCAAAGCTATAGTAACAATAATTGTAAAAAGAGAAACAGAAATCATTGTCTCTATGATCGTGTACCCGCCTGAAATTTTCTTTTGAAAATTTTGGTGGGTGAACCCTGCTTTGTCGTTGTTTTTTTTATTTCGCATTTTGTTATATTACCAGAATCTAACCCCTAGAACCTAATTAACCTGCACCCTGCCCGATGGATATACTTTTATTAAAGCCGTAGATCCTTTAGGTGACTTGATAGTTATTTGAACATATTCAGAATTAACTATTATTACACCAGTAAAAATAGCACTTGAATCTGGTCGTTTAAAAACAACAGATAAAGAGTTAATTGTCGGAGCATCTAATTCACAAGGCTCAATACTGCACTTTTCTATTTTATCTATAAAATTATTTTTTGTAATATTTATAGTGTCTATCGCACTTTCATTATATTGAAAATCATTATTTAAATCGGCAAAATAAAAAAATTGTTTATTATTAGTAACAGTATCAAAATAAACTCCATAAGCTGGTTTCCATGTAGAAACATACCCAGAAAGTGGCAATACTCCATTTATAGATGATTTCTGTGCTTCTACTATTTTTAAAGCAATATCACTAGCTAAATTTTTAATATCTACTCTAGCTTGAAAATCTCCATAATTAAAAATTACAACAGAAGATAAGGTAGCAAAAATACTTAAAACTACAATAAGCTCAACATAACTCATACCCTTATTCTTTTTATTTTTTTTATTCATTTAAAAAAGTGGAAACAAACTTAAACTAAAAATAAATACTAAAAACGCGCCTAAAACTAAAAACGGAGCAAAAGGAAGTTCACTTTTCATCCCATACTTTTTGTTAGCCAGCGACGTCCTCTCTAGGCGGGAAAAAATAACAAGCATAATACCGACAATAGACCCAATCCAAAAAGCAAATACCACACCAGAGAGTGCAAGCGAAAGACCAAGCAGCCACCCTAAGCCAATTGCGAGCTTGGCATCTCCCAATCCCATCCATCTTCCAGAAGACACTAAATAAAAAAAAGCAAAAGGAACAGCAATTATCGGGCCTGATAGAAATCCTAAAAGAGTAGGCATTTGCAAAGAAAATCCTAAAGAGCCACTCGGATTTAGGAAAAATAATCCTACAAAAGCCAAAATACCAAAAACAAAAACAAGAATATCTGGAATTATTTTGTGCTTCAAATCATAAACAGCAATTACTATTAAAAGCGAAAATACTACAGTATAATAAGCATAATTAAAACTAAAAGTAAGTGTATCTAAAAGAAACAAATCTTGAAACTTTAAAAACAAAAGAGCGAAAATTAACCCCGTTATAAATTCTACCAGAGGATACTGGAATGAGATTTTTGTTTTACAATTCCGACATCTTCCGCCAAGACCAAAGAAACTAAAAAGAGGTACGAGCTCATACCAGGTAAGTTTTTTTTGACAAGACATACATCCACTTCTTCCACCAAAAGATTTTTGAGTATTAAGACGAAGAATAACAACATTCAAAAAGCTTCCAATGATCAAACCAAGTATAAAGAAAATAAAAGTAAGAATTGGAATCATATTTACCTCAATATATTAATTACACAAAACATCAGTACCATCTGAAAGACTATTAGCTGTTTGTATAGATTTTCCTGTCCAATCTACACACCACGCGTATCCTGCTGTCTCTTTAAGTGGCACTTGAGCTGCCCAACCATTCGCATTAAAATTACATGTTACGCTTGAAATATTAGTAGTAGCTGGATTTATATTGGAAACGCCATAAGTGTATCCATTAGCTCTAGCCGCAGCTAATATTTGCGCCCCAACACCTTTAGCGCCACCCACTATTCCGTTAGTGCAAACACTAGTATAACTGTTTGGAGAAGCAGTATTGGTGCCGTAAAAAATTTCTCCTTGTGAAATAGCATTTCTTAAATTTGCCTTTACTCCTGCATCCCCACCCTTTTTTCTCGAACTAGTCAACGCTGCTACAACAACGGTAGTTAAAATACCAACAATAGCAACAACGACCAAAAGTTCAAGCAAAGTGAACCCGTCTCGCCTTCGGCAAGCCGAGGCGGAACCTTTTTTGTATTTCATTTTTATATTATATCATATATAAAATACAAAAAACCACCAAAAGGTGGTTTTTTGTTAAAAACTATACTTAAGTCAAAATTATGACAGAGTACAAGTAACATCTGCAGCAGGAAGAGGAGTATCTGTTTGCATAGCAGCACCAGATGAATCCACACAGAAATATGCTCCATCTGTTGTATTTTTTAGCGGAACAGAAGCTGCATACCCATCAGCGCTGTCATTACAATTAGCTGTCGAACTTGTCTGCAATGTATCAATAGTAACAGTAGCAGCACTACCAAGAGATGCCTTTGCAGCTGCTAATACACCAGCATGTATCCCATTTACGGTAGCAGCGGCACAAATTGTATCATACGAAGACGCAGTATCATAAAAGATTGCAGCTTGCGCACGAGTATTGGTCAAGTTTGCTTTAATTGCAGCATCTGTACCCTTTGAACGCGCAGTGTTAAGAGACGCCAAAACGACTGATGCCAAGATGCCGATAATAGCAACGACAACCAAAAGTTCAATTAACGTAAAACCTTTTGAAAATTTCTTCATAAATTAAATTCTAATTATTAATAATAAACTTATAATTTTATTCGCCTTTGGCGAAACTTTTTCGACTAAATTTCTAATACATCTATTATATCATATAGATAAAAATGTCTATGCAATATAGTTATCCCCAACACTTATTTTGCTATTATTTTGCTTTTTCAAACGAAGTACAATTATATCCTTATATATCAGCATAAAAATAAATTAATTAACAGATTTTATATGGCACAATAAAAGCAATAGTAAAATAAGTGTAGGGGTTATCCACAGGGTAGTAGAGCATCCCAGTAGTACAGCAAAGCTGACTACGGGACAAAAAGCTCACTACCCTGCAGGCACTATGTCATTTTCTAACACCTAACTAATACTTCCTGCCATATTGTAAATCGGCATCAACACAGAAACCAAAAGGATTCCTACCCCAAAACCCAAAACCACAATCATTACAGGCTCTATCAAACCAACCAATGTATCAATCGCAGAACCTACTTCCCGCTCATAAAAATCAGTTAGATTTTTTAAAATAGATCCCATAGAACCCGTCTCTTCTCCAACTTGAACCATTTGCATAAAAATTTTAGGGATTTGCTCTGGAAATTTTCCAAATGCCTCTGAGAGAATCAGCCCTGACTTTAGACTATTTGCCACCTCCCCTAATAAATTTTTATACGCCAAAGACCCTACGACTTCCGCTGTAATATCTATTGATCGAATTATCGGAACTCCAGAATCAATCATGGTACTCAAGTTGTCAGTTATTCTGGAAAGATAAAGTTTTTTATATAAATCACCTATCCCAGGCAAAGAAAGTTTTAGATTATCAAGATATACTTTCCCTTTTATGGTAGTTGATAAATACCAAACCCAAATCCCCAAAAATATAAAAAGGATCAAAATAAAAAAACCATAATGAACAAATAAATTTGAAATGGCAATCACTATTTGAGTAAAAAAGGGAGCCGCCTGACCAGAATCTTGAATGATAACTGCTAATTTTGGAATGACAACTGTAAACATCAATGTCATAACAATAAAGAAAGTGACAATAACAAAAGCTGGATAAATAAGCGCATTTTTAGTTTTAGAAGTAAGAGAATATTGACGATCTAAATAATCTGCTAAGTGTAAAAAGGTTTGATTGAGTTTCCCAGTTTCTTCACCTACTTTTACCATGTTTATATAAAAATCAGAAAATACATCTGGATGATGAGACAGAGCACCAGAAATAGAAACTCCTGCTTGAAGATCATCGACAATTTGAGTAAGTTTATGCCCTAAAAGTTTATTTTCAGTATTGTTCGCAAGCATAGTAAAAGCTTTTAAAGCAGAAACTTGCGCTTCAAATAAGGTTGCAATCTGACGAGAAAGAACTACGATATCTTTCATTTTTATTCTTTCAAAAAAAGAAAAATGAAAAAAAGATTTACTTTCTGTTTCTTCATTAATAGAAATTACAACAAGACCTCGATGTTGGAGTCCGCTAATTGCCATATCACGATTGGGTGCATCAATTTCTCCTTCTTTATTTTGACCCTTATCATTTATAGCTTTATATTTAAATAACATTTTTTAGGCTTTAGGCTTTAGGCTTTAGGCTTTAGCTTTTTTTGCTAGAGCCTAGCACCTAGTGCCTAATTTGCTATTATATTAATCTCTCAAGACCTTTTGGATTAAATGAATTCTGATAAGCATTCTCAATAGAAATTTCTCCAGCACGCAAAAGCTCAATTAAAGAGTGATTTAAATCCACCATTCCAGATTCCATTCCTGTTTCTATAACTACATCTATTTCGTGCGTACGTTTTTCACGAATTAAATTAGAAACTGCATTATTATTTAAAAGAAGCTCATAAGCTGGAACGAGTCCTCCTGCAATTCTAGGAATAAGTCTCTGAGAAAAAATACCAAGCAAAGAGGTTGAAAGCTGAGCACGAATTTGATCTTGTTGGTCTCCCGGAAAAGAATCTATAATTCTATCTATGGTTTGAGAAGCATTATTGGTATGAAGAGTTGAAAGCACCAGATGTCCAGTCTCAGCTGCAGTTACAGCAGTGGAGATAGTTTCTGGTGTACGCATTTCACCAACCATAATTACATTTACATCTTCACGAAAAACTTCTTTGAGTGCAACATGAAAATCTTTAGTATCGATACCTACTTCCCGTTGATTAATTATGGACTTATTGGGCACATATATGTGTTCAATCGGATCTTCAATAGTTACTATGTGGCGCGCTTGTTCATTATTTATTACATTTATCATTGCTGATAAGGTAGTTGATTTACCTTGTCCAACTGGGCCAACAACTAAAAAAAATCCCTGTTTTTTACGAGCTAAATCAGCTAAAATTGGAGGCAAGTGTAATTGCTCTATAGTTTGAACTTTAGGTACCAATCGAAAAACAATATTGATTAAACCTTTTTGAAAAAAAGCATTTCCACGCAATCTAGCTTCTCCCCGAAAATCATAAGAAAAATCAGCCTCAAAATTTTCTTTAAAATTATCAATTTTTGATTTTTCTAATATCTCACCCAAAATTCCGAGCACGTCTTCCTCTGTCAGAACTGAATGTCTAGTAAGAAAAATAAGTTCTCCAGACACCCGAATAGCCGGCACCCGTCCGATACCTAAATGCAAGTCTGAACCACCTTCGTGAATAACAGTCAAAATAAGATCTTCAAGCTCTTTTTTATAATCCATGATTTTTTTGTTCTAAAATTTTTACTACTTGTTCAATAACTTCTGCTGGGGTAAAATTTGCTTTCACAATATAACCCGCCACGCCTAATTTATTGCCTTCATCTATGTCTTTTTGTTCACTTTTATTGGATAAAATTATTTTTACGGAATTTGGACATAATTTTTGAGCATTTATTTGGGTTAAGGTTTCAAAACCGTCCATTTCCGGCATAATGATATCAATTAAAAGAATATCAGGGGATAATCCACCTTTAAGTTTTTCTAAAGCATGAACACCATTTCCTGCAGTATAAACTTCAAAATTATTCTGGCTGAATTTAAGCGCATACATATCCAGAAGAAAGCTATCATCATCAACTATTAAGATTTTCTTTTTTTCACCTTCCATAAGAATAATCCATTATACTATAAAATTACTTGTAATAAAACACCCTGTGGACAACCCATTCGGGCCTGAAGGCCTCAGGGCCTGAACGGCTCGTTTGAAATTCAATGATTTATTCACCCTCATTACTAAAATTATACACTTCGGCAAATGGGATTATCCCTTGCAGAGATTTTAACATTGCATCTTCTTTCATCATCAACATTCCCTTACTCCGAGCTAACTTATAAATTGCCACATCCGTAGGATTTTTCAAAATTACGGCCTGCATATCCTTATCAATTTTAAACATTTCAAAAATAGCAATACGTCCTCGTGTTCCCGAAGGACATTCAAGGGACGGTATCGTCTCATACATCTTATTCCCTATTTCCGGCTTAAACTCATCTGGAAAATCTTTGAACTGTTCTTCTATTTGTTTTTTTACACTTTCGTCTAGTGGTATTTCTTTACGTGAAGCTGGAAAAGTCATTCGAGCCAAACGTTGAGCAATAGAAACAATCAGAGTCGGTGCAATAAGGTATGGGTCAATACCCATATCTACAAGACGAGGAATTGCACCAATTGCATTATTGGTATGAAGAGTTGAAAGCACAAGATGTCCAGTTAAAGCTGCCTGAATTGCAAGCTGGGCTGTTTCTTTGTCGCGAATTTCTCCAACCATAATTATATCAGGATCTTGACGAAGTATTGAACGAAGTCCTGAGGCAAATGTATACCCAATTTCTGGCATCACTTGTGACTGATTAATGTCTAACATGTGATACTCCACGGGGTCTTCCAAGGACACAATATTACTTTCTTCTTTATTAAGTTCATTCATCATTGAATATAAGGTAGTGGATTTTCCAGACCCTGTCGGACCAGTGATTAAGATAAGTCCATAGGGCTTCTTGATTGCTTCCCTAATTATATTTAAATTTGTTTCTGACAGTCCAAGTTGATCAAGAGGTTTAACTCCCTTTTCAGAATCTAAGATACGCATAACAACTTTCTCTCCATAATATGCAGGCATAGTAGAAACACGAAAATCAATTTTGCGTTCATCAATATTTGCACTAAAAGATCCATCTTGAGGCTTACGTTTCTCGTCTAACCTTAATTTAGAAAGAATTTTTATACGCGCCACAATCCCACCATAAACATTCGGCGGTAATACTATCGAAGTGTGTAGTATGCCATCCACTCGAAAACGCACTTTAACTTTTTCACCCGTATATTCGATATGAATATCAGATGCATTTCCTTCTATGGCGTTACGTAAGATAACTGCAACAATTTTTATAACTGGCGCATCCTCCACCATTTTTACTTCTTCCCCTCCTTTTATATTTTTAATTTCCTTACTTAAATTTTCTTCGCTGACACTTTTAATATTTATGGTTTCTTCATTACTTAACTCTTTTAAGGCTTCCTCAACCTGACTCCCTAATCCTTTAAAGGATTGCATAATATTTTCATAGCTACTTTTAGAAATTAAAAAAATTTTGAAAGGAATACCTAACTGAGCAGAAATAAATTGTAATGCATCTACCGCTTGAATATTTTCTGGATCTAACACCCCCACTTCTAGTACTCCATCTTTTAATGCTAATGGCACAAAATGATAATGAGCGGCTGAATCTTCTGAAATATATTTCAATACACTAAAAGATATCTCTTTAGAATTTATTTTTTTTACTGGAATTCCTAAATATTCTCCTTTTATTTCAAGAATTTTATCCTCTCCTATGCCCAATTCAATAAGCGTTTCCTCAACATCTCCATTATGTTCTTTTTTTGCACGACTATTGATTTCGCCTATTTGGCTTTCATTTATTAAACCTTTTTTTGCTAGTTCTTCTAAAAAACTCATAATAATTATATTTAGAGATTAGATGGTGCTGGAATACCTGGAGTAGAGCTTGAATTATTTACAGATACAGGTGCAACATCATTGCCAAAAGGAGCAAATGGATTCGGCCTACCTTCAGTACCATCTGGTGTAAGTATTATACTAGAATCATGCAAACTAATAAATGATGGATCAGAAAAAATAGCATCATTTAACTTTATATTTTTAATATTAGAAAATATTACAAGAAAATCTTTGGCAACTTCAGAGTTTGTATTTAGGATACTTGTATTTTGAGTAGAACCATCTATATTTGGCAAGGTAGCATCTGCTCCGGATGATACTAGGCTAGGCTGCTCTCCTGATGATTTTATAAAAAAAACATAAATCAAAAAGATCACTAATGCAATTGATATAAATATTATAATGTTTCTAATTTTGGGCATTTTTTTATTTTGTTATCCCGTAGTGAGCTTTGCTCTACTACTGGGATTTTTTTAATTATTTTTTAAAATTAGTTTTTAAGAAAATAGGTTTTAATTTTAAAATTATATTTATAAATATCAGAAGAACTTATTTTTGGATTACTACCAGCACTGCCAGTATTAGACGAAAAAGTAATGGAGGATATATCTACGATTCTAAGATTGCTTTCTAGGTCTTTAGTAAAAGAAATAAAATTATTATAAGTTCCCGATATGGAAAATTCCAAATCAAAAATCCCATAATTGGGGGACGTCTTAGAGACCGTTCCGCCTTTAATGACCGTTTCTGTTGTCGGTGTTGTCGCGGTGTTTGAATCTGTCACATTGTATTTTACGTCTTTTAAGACCATTCCATAAGGTAATGCTATTTGCCCTATTTCTAAAATCAAACGAATATTATCAACATTGTCAGGCAAAAGTTTTTTTATTTTCACCAAATTGTCGGGATCAATTTGATTATACTTAGATGTCAATTTATCACGTTCATTTTCAAACATTTTAGAATTATCAAGTGCCCCATTATATGACGCAACATCTAAATTTAAGGTAGATATATTATTGTAAAGAGGATTGGTAAACATAAAAAAGAATGCTCCAGCAATTCCTATTAAAATAATTGGTATTATAAGTCTTGTCATAAATTTAACTTTTAACCATAAGGGCTTGTTTATAATTAACAAAACTTGGATCAACTGAAAAATTTAAATCAAAAAGAACATTACCACTATTATCAAGCGCTAAATTTGAAAAGATAGGATCAATTAAATTTTTATTTTTTGCAAACAAGTCAGACTGAAGCGCAATTGAACGATAACCAATAGCAATTCCAGACATTTTTACATTTATTGTAATCTTATCATCGTTTCTTAGACTATAACTAAAATTAATAAAACGAACGCTTTTCATAGTAAGCTGTTCCAAAGTATTAAAAATAGGAATAATAGTGATATGTTTAGATAGAATTTCACTTGAAGAAATTAAACGTTTATCAAAAGTTTGAAGCTCGGTTATTTTTGAAGGCTCAAAACGATTTTTAGCTAAATTCAAAGTATCTTCCATATTGGAAATTTTTTTTACTAAAATTCCTTTATAAAAATAAAGCCCCCCTGTTACGATCAGAACTGTAAAAAAAATAAAGAGAGAGAGAATAAAAAAAATACTAACAGGACGCCCGCCATAAGCAGCATTTTCCTTTATTATTGGTTTTTTAGGGATAAATGACGTTTGAAAATTTTGTTCCATATTGTTACATTTACTATCACTATTATATAACAAAAGAAAGTTTTAAAGAAGCAAATTGTGTATAACTTTACCCCCACACCTTTCTTGGTATCACTTTTTATTCTGCTAATGAAAAAGCTAATAAAATATTTTTTAGATATATTTAAATTATAGTGTTAATTATATTGAAAAAGCAGAATAATACCAAAAAAGGTGTGGGGGGTTATTTTAATTTTCGCAATGCTAAACCCAAGGCAACTGCAAATTCTGGACCAATAGTCAAAAAAACTTTTTCTAAAAATGCAGGTGCACCAACTTTTGAAAAAGGATGTCCGATTTCTATTTCTGCGCGAAAGTTGTTTATGGCAACTTCTTGGAGTCCTTTTATTAATGCACCACCACCTGTAAATATTACCTTGCTAATAATTCTATTATTTTTCTTTTCATATCCTAATAATACATTATTAGTTTCGGAAAAAATATAATCAATATGCACTTTAATGATGTCAACTAAACTTTTTTCTGCAGGATTTCCAAAAAAACCAAATTCTTTTTTCATTTTTTCTGCTTCAGAAAAAGAAATAGAAAGGGATTTAGAGATAGAATTAGTTATATCAGCTCCTCCTCTGTCTATGGTGTGATAATTTGTGACCATGCCAAACTCAACAATAGAAAGCTTGGTACGGGATGCCCCGAAATCAACCAACAAAACTGGTGAAAGCTCATGTTCAAAATTTGCCCGAATGGAAGAAAAAATTTCAATTTCAAAAAAAGAAGCTCTTAGATTGCACCCTGAAACGATTGAGCGATATTTTTCTACTGCATCATTTTGGGTTGTAACAACTAAGACATTCATTTTTTCTTCTTTTTTTACCACATCTACAGCATTCATTTCTTCGAAAGAAGCTTCTTTTTTAGGTATGATAAAATAATCAATTGAAACTTCAGTGATTGGAACTGGAATATATTTACGAGCCTCAATAGGAATAATAGTAGCCATTTCTTTCTCTTCTATTTTAGCCGGAAGTTCAATAGTAAAAATTAAATTTGATTGTATTGGAAGAGAAAGAGCAACAGAAGTGCTTGTAATATCAGATTGTTTAAGAACTTCTCGTAAAGCCAAAATAATTTTTTCAACTGGAAGATTGGTAACCCCACCAGAATCAATATCAGCATAAGGACCAAGCGCTATTGATCCATAGGTTTCGAGTACTGCTTTACCTTCTTTCATCTTAATTTCAACTACCTTAATCGCAGAAGAACCAATATCAATACCCACAGCAGAATCTTCTCCACCTCCTCCAAGTTTGTTTAACCCCGAAAAAAAATTTTTTAATGGTTTAAATGGATTATCCATTTTTAATATATGTTAAAATATTCCTCAAGTATAACATATATGAGTTTTTTAGACACCATCTTAAACATAGTTTTCCCAGTAAAATGCATATTTTGCGGTAAGGATGGAGTAGATTTATGTTCTACCTGCCTAAAGGATGCACCGGGAGCGGAACGCGAAAGCGCCAAATGGATTTTCCCTCTTTATGATTATCGCCACCCAGCTATTAAAAAATCGTTGTGGCTTTTAAAATATAAAGGCAAAAAAAGACTAGCAAGTATTTTTGCAGAAATTATTTATGAAAAAATTTTAGAAGAATTATCAGAATTGTCTGTGATGGAAAATTTTAATAATATTATTATAATTCCTATTCCCCTCTCACCCAAAAGATATAGAGAACGAGGATATAATCAAGCGGAATTGATTTGCCGAGAAATAGAAAAAATAAACAAAGAAAGGAATCACCTCACCCCTCCTGCTTCGCATTCCTCCCCTCTCCAACAAAGTTGGAGAGGGGCTGGGGGTGAGGTTAGTATAAATTTAAAATTAGAAAATAATATTTTAAAAAAAATAAAAGAAACTGAACACCAAGCGCGCATCAAAGATCGACGCATAAGATTAAAAAATCTATCTGGCTCGTTTGTAGTTAAGAGTGGTGAATTGATAAAAAAAAGAAATATTATTTTGATAGACGACATCACCACCACCGGCGCCACCTTGAGTGAAGCAAAAAAAGTTTTGAAGCAAGCCGGCGCCAGAAAAATCATCGCCTTCGCCGTGGCGCATTAGAAATTTTCTAAAAAAGGCAAAATGAAAACCCTAACAGCGGTTTTCATTCCCCTGTTAAGGTTTATAGATTTCTTCTGCGGAATTGGAATCGAGCATCCTCTTCCGCATTTGTCTCATTTTTAAACTTTACTCCACAACGTCTTATGAGAAAAAGACGCTGAGCTAGGCGACCCTGTAATGAGTCAATCCAAAAGAGAAAAAAAAAGAAAATAATAAAACAGGTTGTCATGGCAACCTCAGCTGGTGTACCTCTTGTGACAATCACAGGTACGATGATGAAAAGCAGAAAAAACTGTAACGGCGCCACCACAATGTGGTGAAAACGATCGGCCCACTGAGTGTGCCAATCGTTTATCAACCATAAGATACCCATCATAAAGCTGATGGCTCCTACAACCTGCTGGAATAAGTCTCCCGTCCAAGACGGCAAACTCTGCAATCTCTGGATAATTACGATGCCGATTATGTATACCAAAACTTGAAGTAGTCCTCCAAGTACAGCACTCCAAGCGACGTCGTACTGACATCCCTCGAAATGGTTCCGCATAACCATAATCGGAACCAATGTGATTGCTAAAAACACAGCCAGTAATATAGCGATGTGTGTTGTGGCTAGAAGATGATATATTCCATACATGATTTTCTCCTTTTTTTTTGTTAGTTAAGGGTTATTTTTTCTGATGCGAAGTTATCGCCTTAGATCCTCCTCTTTCATATCCTCAATCGCGTCGATACTTCTCACCAACAATCGACGCTGGTTTAGTCTGTCGTACTTGACGTCAAATGCGAACGACACCAACCACAACAGGATGAAAACTACTACTGTCCACTGCTCAACCCTAGTGCCAGAGTAAAAAACAACTGGCAAAAGAGTTATGGCTGAATACAAAATCAATGGAATAACCACAACGTCGTGATATATATCCATCATATGCCCCCAGCGTGATCTAAGGGTAAGCCAACAAACAACCACCCCGAAAACTAAGCAATTCGCAACAAGCCAAATGTGCACTGTGCCACTCTGAAACCAGAGCGGAACATATACCTCTCCTCGTTGCAAAATACCCGCCACTATCACAATCATCACAGTAAAACACAAACCCTCTCCGACGAGAGCGGAGTATGCGACTTGGTATGGAATCCCCTCGAGAGCATGCCTGCCCACGAGAATCATCAACTGAACTATAACAATTACAGTAGTGAGTATTACCCAGGTAGGTAACACTGCCAGCACCCAATAAATACCAACTAAATTTTCCATCTCTTTTACCTCTTTCTTTTTTTTATTTTCAATAGGCAATGTAAAATACGTTGCCAAACTTTGTTTATATATAAAATAACATATTATAACCACTTTGTCAATGACAATTAAAGCATTAAATATCCTATAATTATCGTTAATGCCTTTAATTCAATTACTACTGACATATAAATATGTCATCTTAATACCACTCGCCATCATTGAAGGCCCAATAGTGAGTGTAATTGCTGGATTTTTAACGACCCAAGGAATATTTAATCTTCTTTTAGTATTTTTAGTAATGGTTGCCGGAGACATCATTGGAGATGGAATATTTTATTTCATTGGTTACAAAGGGGAAAAATTTTTTCATTATTTTAAAATAAATGAAGAAAAAATAGAAAAAGCAAAAATATATTTTCAAGAAAATCACAAAAAAGCCATCGCTCTTTCTAAAGTAATGTGGGGCATAGGCACAGCAGGACTTATCGCAGCTGGAGCATTACATGTATCATACAAAAGATATTTCAAAACATGCGCTTTGTATTCTCTTGGGCAATCTTTCATTATGATTACTTTAGGTATATTCTTTGGACAAGCATATATAATAATTGGAAAATATTTTAACTATTACACAGCATGGATAAGTATCCTTGGAATAGCATTTTTGTTATTTTTTGTATTTATTCGAAAATATAAACAAAATAAAAAAATATGACGGGAGCACAAAAAAATAAGTTAAATATAGCTATGATCTGCGACCCGATCGGCCCTAATAAATCCGGTGTGGTTATTTCCACATTGCGTTTTTCAAAATTATTAAAAAATAAGGGACATCATGTTATTTTTATTGGTGCACGTTTGAAAGAACATAAGGAACATAGTTATCATGATGGAGTAAAAGCCTATCGTTATCGCGGTCTACCTGTACCAAAGTCCGGTGGCTGGCGACTGGCTTTCCCAACCGTGAAAGAATTAAAAAAAGTTTTTCAAGAAGAAAAAATAAATGTAGTGCATATCCTTCTGCCAATGTCTGGAGCCATCGTCGCCATCAGAGCAGCGAAGGCTTTAAACATAAAAATAGTAGCGCATTCTCATTCCCAACCAGAAAATTTATTCATGGATATGCCGAAAATAATCCAGCCTACCCTTGGAAAAATTTGGAATAAATGGCTAGCCTGGGTTTACAGTAAAGCTGAAATAATAATTTATCCAACAAAATTTGGACATGAAATTCTGCATCATTTAACGGAAAAAGATAAACCTTTTGTAGTCGTTTCAAATGGGGTAAATATCGAAAGATATAAGCCGAAAGATGTTGAAGATTTTCACAGTCGATTTAATATCCCAAAAAACACCATTAATATAATGTATCTCGGGAGATTATATCCAGAAAAGTCTCTCGACACTCTCATAAAAGCGATTCCCCATATCCTAAAAAAACACCAAAATATTCATGTCATGCTAGCTGGTGCAGGACATGTCAGACCTAAATTAGAAAAATTAGTGCATGATCTAAATTTAAAAAAATATGTTACTTTTCTAGGGTTAGTTAGTGATGAAGATAAAATCTTAACTTATAATGCAGGTGACATTTTTGTCTCTCCCTCATTTGCCGAACTAGAGGGAATGACCGTTCTAGAAGCAATGGCTTGTGGTAAACCAGTGATAGTCCCCGATGCTCCCATGAATGCTGCTAGATTTTTTATAGATGGCAACGGATTTTTATTTGAAACACAAAATCATGAAGATTTAGCAGAAAAAATGCTCCAACTTATTACTAATCCGGATTTACTTAAAAAGATGGGAAAAGTTAGTTTTGAAAAAAGCAAGCACTACGATATACACAAAAGCGTAAGTCTATTAGAAGAAACTTATTATTCTGTGCTAAATAAATAAAATGCAAGAACATTATTTTGACAATAGAATATGCTATCGAACCAATGAATGGAGACCTGAAAGATTTACTCTTGTAATAATACACGGAGCTTCGGGCTCTTCTTCTGCATGGTGGCCTTATGAAAAAATATTTGAAAATAAATACAATCTCTTAACTTATGACATTCGTGGACATGGGATGTCGAAAAAATACCCTAACTATGAGGATTATGAAGTAAAAAATTTTGTAAATGATTTCGAAGAATTATTAGCATATTTAAAGATACCAAAATTTATTTTATGGAGCAGTTCTTTCGGTACTTTAATAGCTAGAGGATATTTAAAATCACATAGAGATAGAGTCCTCGCTCTTATCTTTACATCTACGGAGAACTACGAAGAAGATGAATTTATGTTAAAAATTATAAGGCCGTTCCTTGCGGTGGTTACGGCTATTATCAAATATTTACCTTTCAACCCAAAACCACGCGGGCATGTGGATTATAGTAAAATCCACAATTCAGATCGAAGTATAGAGAGGAATATTGCTGATATGAGAAATACTGGCTTTCGTGCGCAATTCTACACTTTAAAACAATCATTCCGTAAAAGACAAGAACACGACTTAGATAAAATAAATGTACCGACACTTATCATCCATGGAGAAAAAGACTCTCTTGTTCCAGTAAAAAACGTTCTCGCCTTTTCTAAAAAAATAAAAAATTCTGAGTTTATAAGCATCCCAAATTTTGATCATGATGTTCATCATAATGCTGTAAAAGAAATGTCGGAAGCTATAAAATCCTTTATAGAAAAACACAAGGCTTCATTTTCTTAAAGATATTTTTTTTGCTATACTTAATTGAATGAAACAAGCTTATAGAACTTATTTTGCCGACAAAAAATTTATAATAACTTTTTTAAGTGGCTTGGTTTTATTGATGGCAAGCCTTGTAGTGCAATTCTATATAAGTATCTACGTCGAACGTTCAGCAAGCGTCCCTGTCACTGATATTATTCTCAGTAATACCCGATTCTACGATGTTGGCGGAATATTTGTATGGGGAGCAATACTGCTAACAATTATAGGTGCCTTTGTGGTACTAAGAAAACCGAACTATGCACCTTTTGCAATGAAAAGCATTGCTATTTTTACTTTTATAAGATCAGTCTTTATTAGTCTCACACACATCAGCCCATTTCCTACCCGTGCATTGATAGATTCACCATTTTTTAATAGAGAAGTTTTTAATGGGATCTTTACTGGAAATGACCTATTCTTTTCTGGACATACAGGCATACCATTTCTCTTAGCTCTAATATTTTGGGAAAATAAAATACTTAGAATAGTTTTTCTTTCATTTTCAGTTATGTTTGCAATAGTTGTTTTACTTGGGCATTTACACTACTCGATAGATGTTTTATCAGCCTTTTTTATAACTTACAGTATTTTTCATATATGTAAATTCTTATTTAAAAAAGATTGGCAACTATTTTTAGAAAAATGACTACCTGTCCCGTACTAAATTTTTGATTAAATAATATTAAAAAAATAAATAATTAAAATAAAAATATGATTATAAATAAAATTTTAGTACTGGGATGAGACGCTGTAAAGACTGCGAACCAGCGCAAGAAAATCATTTCGTGGCATATATGTCAGTGATTTTAGGTTGGATAGATGAGCCGTTTTTTGATTTATTGGATCATTTTTTTAAAAACTTTGCAGAAAAACTTTCTAATAAAATTACTCTACCTTTTTTTAATCTAATGGTTTTTTTAAAATTAGGATATTTTTCTAATGAACCTGATGACAAAGATACTTGGCGAACAAAATGTTTTTGGGAAGAAGCAAAAAGACGCGGGATAAAAATGCGTGAATTTCATTTAGGTCCGATTCGAGACGGTTTTGTGGCTGAATTTACAAAAGATGATAAAAAAGAAACTATAATTTTTGACGGCTTGCCTAGGCCTAATTTTCAAGAATCCCCTGCCTTAAAATGGATGGACAATAAAGGCATAATGAAAACAAAATTTTTGAAAGAAGGCTTGCCAGTAGCGCGTGGAGGGGTTGCTTTTACAAAAAAAACTGCATTAAAAATTTTCAATAACATTACAAAGCCCGTTATTACTAAACCAAATTTAGGTTCTCGTAGCCGGCACACAATGATCCATATAAACACAATAGAAGATTTAGTGGTGGGGTTAAAAAAAGCAAAAAAACTCTCCCCGCTTGTCGTGATAGAAGAAGAATTACGAGGATATCTTTTTCGAGGAACTTTAATTGGCGGAAAATTAGTCGGAGTGATCAAGCGCGATCAACCTGAAGTGACGGGTAATGGAATAAATACAATACAAGAATTATTAGAGGAAGAAAATAAAAGACCAGAACGTAATGGCCCGATTTTTCATAAAATAATCTTTGATAAAGAAGCAGAAGAAGAATTAAAGAGACAAAATGTAAAGCTTAATGATGTGCTAGAGAAAAATAAAGTGGTAACATTTTCCCAAAAAACAAGCCGAAGTTGTGGAGGTACTACCATAGAAGTCACCGACATTATTCATCCTGATAATATAGAAATGTTAGAGCATGTTGGTAAATTTTTAAAAGACCCATTAGTGGGAGTAGATTTTATAATTGAAGATATCACAAAATCTTGGAAAGAACCTGCCCGCAATGCTTCGCCTAGCGATACAGGCGGGGAACAGCACTGTGGAATCATTGAATGCAATAGCTTGCCTTTTATTGATTTACACCATTATCCTCTTTTTGGAAAACCTAATAATGTTGCCAGTAAGCTTTGGGATCTAGTATTGCCGGAATCAAAAATAGATTAGAGCTTTTTCAAAAATTTATCTCTAAATCTAGAAAGTAATATTGGATTACCTTTTTCATCAAAAGGTACATCTTCAACAACAAAACCATATACGTCAATGTTATCAGCTATGTGTCGTAATTTTGGATCAGCGTTGATTTGTTTTTCTATTTCAATCAATGCATTTTTGTCTTTTAATACTAAAATTCCTTGTCCAAAAATTCCTGCATTTTTACCCCGAGCGGTTAAACTCGTGCCTATATCACCTCGTAGAGAATCACCGACGAAAATCATCCGTCCTTCGGGGATTGAAATACCCTTAGATTCTATTTTGTCAATTAAGTAATGTATAGCTATTTCTTTTCCTCCTCCTGCCATTGTTTCATCGGTCGCAATATCTAAAAAAATATCTGATAATTTTAAATATTTTGCCAATTTATCTACAAATATTTTAGCGTTCGCAGTAAATCCAACCATAGGAATACCAAGTCTTGTATACATTTGTGCTAATTTAAATATCGGAGCAATGTTTGATTTTTCAAATTCTTCAGGGTTTGTTTTATATAATTCATCACAGATTTGTGCGGCGACCTTTCCATATTCTTCAAGTATCGCCGCAGATATATTGTGAGACGAATGCCCAGGTTGATCAATTTCTTCTGCATGTGGAATAAAACGATCTTTTAAATATGCTTCAGGATCTTTCCATTCTAAGTGTCCATCAATATAAATACCACGCATACGATCAAATTCACGAAAAGAATTCCCCAAGTTGAACCCCTTATAATAAGTTGCCTCTAATTCTACTGGTTCTTGATCTGGAAATAATTTAGTGATAGCTTTTCCATGAATAGCTGAAAGGTGAGCTAATGTTCCATCAATATCAAAAAATGCTATGGCTCTGGGGTTACCGTCTTCCATTATTTCTATTCTTATATCTTTCTTCTTGCCATCTATCCCTTCAAGTTCTGATAAAATATTTATCCATTTTTTGTCTTCTAATCCTGAGATTCTATCAAAACTATTAAAAGGATCCATAAAATTATTATTTAACTTGCGTCTCAATAGAAATTTCTGATTTTGGATCAAAGGCATTCGGATCCATTTTTAAATGCGAAATATGTTTTTCTTGAGTCACAAATTCACCCAAGAATTTCAAAAAATCTTCTTTCTTATCTACCTCCCCTTTTTCTTCCATATGCTCTAGCGGGTGTGCCTCGGGAGTAAATTCAAAATGTCCGCATATCTCTCCATCCTTATAAACACGCAAATGATATTGGTCTTGGAAATCTGTTAATTTTCTCCAACTTAAAACTTGATCTTCATCTATCCAAGCGATGAAATGATTTCCAAAACCCCAACTATTATGAAGGTGTTTTTTAAAATCTTCTAAAGTTTTTCCGGGAGCCAACCATCCAAGATGATACCTTTGCCTGCCTTTTTTATGCCAAATAATTCCGGTCTTCAAAAGAAATTTGCGAATAGGCAGAAAAAAACCATAAAAGAAATCCCAGATTTTCTGTTTTATTTTATCAAAAGAAGTCATAATTACTTATTTACTATAATGATACTATACAGCGAATATCCACAATTGCAATACCTAAATTTTATATATGAAGTATAATAAATATACTACTAATGAACACATATAATTGGTATTCGGAGTTAATAAAACCTTCATGGTCCCCACCTGCTTGGCTCTTTGGGCCGGTTTGGAGTTTTCTTTATGTTTTGATTATTTTTTCTTTCGGCAAAGTATTCTTGATGGCTTGGCAAAAACAAATACCTTATATTATAGCCTTGCCGTTTATTCTAAATATTATTTTTAATCTTGCTTTTACTCCACTACAGTTTGGATTACAAAATAATTTGCTTAGCGCCTTAGATATTCTTTTTGTTTTAGGAACTCTAGTGTGGGCAATGATTGTCATATATCCACACGCCCGATGGATAACGTATGTTCAGATTCCATATCTTCTTTGGGTATCTTTCGCAACTGTCCTGCAACTAACGATAACTTATTTAAATTGGAGATAGAAAACATCAATCTGCGGTGTATCTTGGACAAAGTTCGAAACTATTTCGAGCTAAATCCAAATGATTAAAGCTAATGTGTACGCTCGACGCCTTCCTTAATTTTAATATTTCCACTACGCTCGGCTAATGTGCTAATCCAAATGGACTCGGAAAATGGAAACAAATATTTTGGGGATTAGGATTTCCATTTTCCTCGGCTGTATCTTTTGGCGAGATTCCGAATTCTGCCCGCAGGAGGGGTTTGGGGAGGAATGCGGGCTTCTAGTGCATTATACTGCACTCTTGCAATACAATGCAAGTTTTCATAATATGTGTTTATGGCATCTGGTAAAAAACTTGGAGAAAACTTAAAAAAGTTGCGTGAAGGAAAGAACTTATCACAAGGTGATTTAGCGAAAAAGCTAGAAGTGGATAGAGCGTATATCAGCAATATAGAAAACGGTCGTATGAACCCTACCCTTTCCACTTTGGAAAAAATCGCCAAAGCATTAGGAATTTCTAGTAGTGAGCTTTTGAAATAAATTTATGGATTTCCAAGAATATTTTCAGAATAAGAATTTAAAGAAGATTCCCAGGCAAGGACTTCATTATGAGCAGAAGACTACTCCGGATTTGTTGTGGTGTGTTTCCTTGGTTATTCTTGATGTCACAAAAAATGACAGGAATCTTGTATTTTCAGATAACGAAATAAGACTTTCTCCTTTGTTCGACAATCTAATGCAAGACTATTTTTCTAAACCATCACAAACTCTTGCTCCGGGTGAATATAATAAAGTCAGCTCATACCAATTAGGACTTTTATCTTACGCAGGAATTCTTAAAAAAATCAGCGACCGTCCTAAACAATATAAAATTGAAAACTTAGAAGCATTAGAGTACATGTCTACAAATGACCTCAACTCTTCTAGGTTTTTAACTGAGTATACAGAAAAGTTTTTGGAAGATAATGATCTTGTTACTTATTTTGAAAACTATAAAAATAATCCTAATCAAGCTAATCATTTAATTGCTAAAGATAAATATTGGGAATGGGCAAAAGTTAATACTAAAATAAGAGGAACTGACCGTAAACATACCTATCGTGTATTTAATAAAATATTTAACGTTTATTGTTATAAACATAAAATACCCGGCGAAGATGGATCAAATGTGACAAGTGGACCGTGTCCTTATTCTTTTTTAATTTATAATAGAAAGAATTTTAGAGATGAAAACATGCCATCAGGCATGACAAGACGAGAGTATTTGGATAGTGTTCTTTCGGATATTGACGTAGGCGGTGTTGTTGGAGCAGTTCTATTACAAAAAGCCAAGGCTGACATTAAGAAAAAATACAACGGAATCAGTGAAATTCAAGAGCAAGAGTATAATTTCACTCCCGAGGGTGGTGTGCATGTCCACCACATATTACCCCAACATTCGCACCCTCAATTTGCTATATTTCGAGAAAATTTAATTGCATTAACTCCGGGGCAACATTTGTCATACGCACATGTTCAAGGGAATACACATAGAATTAATTCTGATTTTCAAAAAGTCTGCCTAAAAAGAAAATTTGAAAACATAAAAAAATCTATAAAAAATGGGGAAGATTTTTATATGTTGAATAAATTTATTCAAGTACTAAATTTAACCTTAAATCTTCAACTTAGCGACACATCTACCATGAGTGAAATAAACTCTGCTTTGTCTGCTTTTTAGATTTTCTACGCTTTTAATCCAAAAAAGAATACCGAATTGTTATCTATATTAAGAGAACGAGTACCATAATTTCTAGCAACTCGGTAGAACCCAACAAATTCCTCTGAATTGTAATAAGCAAGATCATTTTTTGTAATTTTAATATCTTTTATGGGTATAAGAATTGCGACAGAACCGTCAACTATTGTATTCCCTGGAAGGAAACATGCTCTGGGATTATAAGTAAGGTTAGGAACAAGAACAGCTTCGTTATGGTTTATATATTTTGCTATGGACAGACTTTTGTACTCGTCTACATATGAATCATAATCTGGAATATTTACAATTTCATTACTTCCGATATTCCTTGATTTAAGAACTCGTATACGTCCTTTAGTTTTTGTAATCTGTTTAGTTATTTGTCTATCTCTATATGCTGTAAATATCCCAAAATTAAGTCTTGAAGCGATTTCATCAAAAAACGAATCTCGATATACTAGCCAGTAAGGAAACTTTTTAGAGCAAATATAATTTTGATCTTTAAAACCTAATTCATTTTTTATATAAGATTCAACTAGTGTCTGATTGTTAATACCTGTTTTTTTTGTATTTACAATAAGACTTATTGTTTCTATTTTTACACCTTTAAATCCTTTTTCCCCATAGTCAGTGATTTTTGAAACCGCAAATTTAGACACAAATTCTCGAGTAGCATCAAATTCCGGAGAGGATAAAAAACTTTTTGGTATTATTAAGGCAACAACATCAGCATGATTGATTGATTTCTCAAGAAAAAAGGAAAATAGATTACTGGTTTTTGTGTTAAATTTTCCTCTTTTGTATTCGACAAGCAAAGATTCGTTGTCAGAAATTTTTCCAAATGGAGGATTACCAACTACTATATCGTAGTGAACACTTTCGTTTGCAAAAAGATTATTCTTGCCGAACAAAAGAAAGTCTTCGTTAAGAAAATTTATTTTAATATTTTCTGGAATATTTAATTTCCTAACTAAGATTTTTAAGATATCAATTGCGTTTTTATCTATATCTATTACATCAATCTGAACACTTGAAATTGATTTGTATTTTTCAATCAAAAGGGGTAAAAAATTTCCTGCTCCAACAGATGGTTCTAAAATTTTAATTGAATTGTAATTTAAAGCATCGGGTAAATCTTTAATAACCGTAAAGCATATATCTTGGCGAGTATAATAAGCTGCGTGCTTAAATCTGTAAGCGTTAGCTAGCTCTACTATTTTTGATAATTCAGCAAATGAATATTCAACTAAATGCTCATTAAGAAAAGATTTTAAATTTTCTACTTCTGTCAGATTATTATTAACGATAATTTTTTCTATGTCTTTTTCGTCTAAAACACTCTTCTGAATATTTTTTTTTATATTTTTAGCAATTTGTTGAAAAATGACTGTTGGAACAGCTTCACCGATTGACTGACGAATATTCACTTCTTCTTTTTTAAAAAATTTTGATTTTTCAACTGGCGACAAGTTATTAAGTTCTTCTTCAGATATCCCTGTCCATCTATAAGAGTCCGGAATAGACATAAGTTTCATTAACTCTCTTATGCTAAAAACACGATCATCAGATGGATGTATCGTTGCTTGACTAGCGAGAATATCATTTCTTGTATGAATACAAGGACAAACTTTGTCCCAGTAACACCTACTGTATTTATCAGCATTTTTTTGTATATTAGAAACCAACTCCCCGTCAATTATTTTATGCGGACGATATTTTGGATTTTTATTATCGAAAGCAGATTCACCTTCTTTTGTTCCACTTATCCAATTACGCATATGATCTGCATATGATCTAAAATTATGATAAATATCTTTTGTATCACTTTCTCCCATAACTTTCAAACTTGGTAAATAGCCGACAACCTCTCGAATTGTTTTTTCTTTTTGCAAAGTTGGCATAAAATCCAATGGGGTTATTTCTTGCAAATCTTTTCTTACACCTAAAACAAGTGTTCTCGTTCTGCTAGATGAATTACCATAATCTTTAAAATTTATTACTTGGTAATGTATATTATATTTACCACCTAAATTTAACTCGATTGCTTCACGAATTTTTTTATCCTTTCCATCAGTATCAGTACATAAACTATTCAAAAAAGCCCTAACGTTTTCAAAGATAAAAAATTTAGGTCTAATTTCATCAACAAGTTTAATAGATTCTATTACCAAAGAATTGCGAGCTAGTTCATCACCCTTTTTATGATTTGCTACTGACATTCCTTGGCAGGGTGGGGTTGAAATTAGGACATCAAGTTCTTTAACATTATGATTTTTATTCCAAAATTCGAGTTCTTTTCTTATTTTATTTTTGGTTTCCTCTTTTAGAATATCATCAGCTATATAGCCACCATTATAGCGACATTTATTATTGTGTCTTTGTACATTTAAGCGCCTTTCTATAATCTCATTTGTTGCGATACATTCAAAATCTTCAAGTTTAAAACCATAACAACCAACACCAGCACTACTAAATAGGCTTATGTAAGTTAGGGTTTTTTTTTTGATTTCATTGTTCATCATATACATTATAGAAAATTAACTTTCTTTTGGGAAGGGTTACAAATTAGGTTTCTTAATTACATCAATAACTTTTCCATTTATCACTATATTATCATCTTCGTGAACATAAATTGGATTATAATTTTGTGTTGATTCTGAAATCAAAATGATTTGAGAATTTTTTTCATCCCAAACATATTTTTTAATATTTGCCATTTCTTCAATCACAGAAACAATATAATCTCCGTTGTGAGGTTTAGTTACCTGACTATCTACAATAACAAAATCGCCATCCTCTATACTTTTTCCATTTATATTTGCTTTATTTAAAGAGTTTCCTTCTGCGCATAATGCAAAAACTTTATCTGTTTTAGATAATAACTTTTTTGATATTTTTAGATAACCTTCTATGTTGCTTGGATCAGCATATATTGTTCTTGGTCCACAGTTGGCTGTACCAAAAATTGGAATAGAAATAAAAAGATCAGATTTTTTCATATCACTGCTAATTCGCTTGATCAGATTATTTTTCTTATCAATAATAATAAATCCTTTTCTTTGAAGTTGAGAGAGGTGGTGTTTAATTTTTTGGGGAAGCTTCTCTCCTATTAATTCTCCTATCTGACGAAGCGTCAGACTTCCTATATTTTTTTCGTCAATAATTTTTAGTAATTTTTCTTGTATCTTATGCATACTGCTATTATAGTATATGTGTCAAGATTCTGCAAAAAGTTTTCCACAGGTAATTAACATGTAACGGGTTTGACAAAAAATATTTTATGGTACTATAAACATAGAAAGACTATCGAATGATAGTCTTTCTCGAACTGTATTTTGGGAACGATGTGACAATCTCCCTGTCTGGCCGAGCGATTCTGAGAAAACATGCTTTAAACCTACAAATTAAATTTAACATGGCAGTCCGACTATTACAAGTTAATTAAGTTAATAAGATGAATCTAGATTGGATTAAATATCCTGATGGAAACTGGTGTAATCTTTTGGGACTTAACCTAGATGACCCACACTTCAATAATATGGACGGAGTCTATATTATATGGAGCGACAAGGGTTATGTTGTTCGCTTAGGACAAGGGACAGTTAAAGACCGAATCAGAGATCACAGAGTTAATCAGCTTATACTAAAACACCCAACACTATATGCAACATGGGCGCAAGTCCCTGTAACGTATAGAGGTCGTGTGGAAAGATATCTTGCTGACGCTCTAAAACCAGTAATTGGTAATGCGTTCCCCCAAGAGCCTCCACTTCAAGTTAATTTGCCTTGGTAGGTTAGTTAAAATACTGTAGTTCAATTCAAGAAGTCATCATGGGAGATGTGATGACTTTTGTATTTGTTATAATTAACAAAAAAATAATAAAAAAATAGATATGCCATTCTCAATAAAAGCTAATTTCATAGATGTTTTTAAAATCGGAGATAATATAAACTTTAATCTAGAAATTCTAAAAGTTTTATATAGTGGTTATGAAACATTAATTGATGGTAAAAAATTAACTAAACCTATAATCATAATAAATACTTCGATAGCCGAGGCAGTGCTACATGATTTTATAGTGAATAGAATCAAAAAAGCAAACAAAACTGAGAAATTATTTTCAGAAATTTTGGATGTTCTAAAAAGTAAAAAATTAGATAAATTTGAGCATTACATAGTTCAAGCAGAGAAGTACGATTTCTTTGATTTAAAGGATACAAATTTTTATAATGCCATGCATAGCTTAAGAAAGAAAAGAAATAGAATTCATATCCAAAATTACAAGTGGGAAAAGCCTTATGACGAGAATCAAATTTTTGATGAAAAATCAAAAATCTTATCTGAAAAAGTACTAGAGAAAATTCTTAATACAATGGTTACTAAATATCCAAGAAGAGAAGAATACCATGATTTTGTTAAAGACTTTGAGTTACCTTGGAATAGACATTTTTTGATATAATACACATATGCTCGATGAACCCCAAAACCCAATTCCCGAAGAAAACTCCATTCCAGTAAGCCCTCAAGAGCCTACCGAGCCTGCATCTGAAAACACAGCATATTCTGAACCTTTCGTTGCACCTCCAGAGGTCACAGAAAGCTCACCGAACGACTTTTCAGCGAAAAGTAATGATATACCACTCCCTGATTCTACCCTTACAGAGACAGAAAACGAGCCAAAAACTGAAGAAAAACAAGGGGTAAATGAACCTGTTCCGGAGTTAATTTCTGAACCCGTTCAATCTATTGAACCTTCAGGTTCGACTAGCTTACCGCAAGCAACGGCTCAAATCCCACCAAATGAGCCGTTGGCTCCCGAACCTGAGCCGATCAAACCTGAACTTATTCCCGTAATCATTTCACCCAAAAATTCAATTCGTGAACTATTAGAGAAAGCAAAAAATGCAATTCAATTCCGAAAGCGAAAGAAATTAGATCGTGTTATGTCTTTGTTTCTAAAACAATCTAAAATTACAAACGACGAAGTCGAAAAGTTTTTGCACGTTTCGGACGCAACTGCTACAAGATATCTCTCACAATTAAAAAAGGAAAATAAAATTAAGCAAACCGGAAAAACTGGGCATTCAGTATTTTATTCTAAAATATAAAAAATGGATGAAGAAATTAAAAATGAAGATTCAGAAGAAGTTGACGAAGAAATTTTGGAACTTATGGAAAATCACGGATTAGATCAAGATGAAGCCGAGCATGTAAAAGAAATTATGGATACGGAAGGATTGGATGAAGAAGAAGCTGTTGAGCTGAAAGATGATTTATAAATTCTAGGGAGCAAGCCGTCTCCTCTTTTCCTCACGGCGGTTTTGTGCGCGAACGGGAGGGTGGGTCAAGCACGAGTATTCCGCCTCGGGCATTTCCGCTAGGGTGGCCATGGCTAAAGGACGAGTGCCTGTCCCGAATTGCAATCCATTCTCGAAAGCGAAAGCTACACACTAAACATAATATTGAAAAACGTAGAGTGGGGATGGCGAGGGCAGAACACTCTCGGTAATCCGAGAGTGTAGTCCCGACCCGG
>Ga0172379_10001739_pt1 | contig 41908 bp, 42 predicted proteins | sample GrowelOW334metaG_FD_119756 | JGI IMG/M metagenome (GOLD analysis project Ga0172379, IMG submission 119756) | Groundwater microbial communities from an aquifer near a municipal landfill in Southern Ontario, Canada - Groundwater well OW334 metaG | ecosystem: Environmental > Aquatic > Deep... | reverse complement strand
TGTTTTTCACCTCCTTTTGATTAAATATGAATGTTATCCAGAAGTTTACAAACTGAATTGTTTTCCAACAGCAGTTTTTCTACCATACTGAATTAACTTTAATAAGTATATCATAAATAACCCATTTTTCCTTGTCAAATGGTATTTTATACCTGAATTTTAGAGAAGAGGTAACTGCCGATAGATAAAAATAAAATTGAAACTCCAGTTAAAATAAAAATGTCCATTGGCAGTCCAAAACGTGAAACATTGATTAATGTACTTCTTAAACCATCGACTCCGTACGTCAAGGGATCAATCCGCGAAAATAACTCAATAAACCAAGGGGTATTGTTTAACGGAAACAAAGCTCCTGATAAAAAAAATAACGGCATTATTAAAAAATTTATAATTAATTGGAATCCTTGAAAATCTTCCATCATTGAAGCGATTGCTGTTCCAAGTGCCGTAAAAACAAAGGCAATCAAAAACATAAAAAATAAACTGACTGGAACCAAAGCCCAATTATATGGACGAAAACCAATGATTAAAGAAAGAAAAAAAATAATGATTCCTTGAAAAGTTGCGATTGTAGCTCCACCGATAGTTCTGCCGAGCATAATTTCAAATCTGGAAACAGGAGCAACCAAAGTTTCTTTTAAAAAACCAAACTGGCGGTCCCATATCATTTGAATTCCGGAAAAAACGGCCGTAAAAAGAATTCCCTGGGCAATAATTCCCGGCGCGATAAAGTCGATATAATTTCCTCCCCCAGCCTTTTTAAAAATAGGACCAAATCCAAAACCAAAAGCAACTAAGAAAAGAACGGGTTGTGCTAATGATCCAATTGTTTGTGGTTTAGACCTGAGATATCTCTTGATCTGTCGTAACCACAAAATGTAAATTGTTCTCATATATTTTTATTAATTATTTTTTTCGCCACATATTTCGCATCATTCTCATATGATCGATTCCACCTGCTTCCTCATCTCTGATTTTTTTCCCGGTCAAAGACAGAAATGCTTCTTCTAGGCTATTTGTTTTTGTGGATTTTTTTAGTTCTTCAGCTGTTCCTTGGGTAATAATTCTACCATGGTCTATAACGGCGATTTTTTGAGCGATTTTTTCCGCTTCTTCCATGTAATGGGTAGTAAAAAAAATTGTTATTCCCTCTTTTTTATTTAAATCACTGACATAAGTCCACATTTGGTTACGGGTTTGCGGATCCAATCCTAAAGTCGGTTCATCAAGAAAAAATATCTTCGGATGATGAAGTAATCCACGGGCAATTTCCAACCTTCTCCGCATTCCTCCGGAAAAAGTTTTCACCAAGTGATCTTTACGATCCCAAAGGTCGACAATATCCAAAAGTTCTTTAATTCTTTTTGTTCTTAAGTTTTTTTCAACATTATATAAAACACCATGAAAGTCCATATTTTCATAAGCAGTCAATTCTTCATCTAAGCTCGGATCTTGAAAAACAATTCCGAAAGATTTTCTAACATCATCCTGATTCTTTACCGGATCGAAACCATTGATCTTAATTATTCCCGAAGTAGGTGATAATAGAGTTGTCAACATTTTGATTGTTGTTGATTTTCCGGCTCCGTTTGGTCCAAGAAAGGCGAATATTTCACCGGTCTTTACTTCAAAAGAAATATCATTAACAGCAATAAAATCTTTGAATTTTTTTGTTAGATTTTTTACTTCGATAATTGAAATCATAATTGATTAGTATACCACCAGTTTAGAATTTCAACCTGAAGATAGAATAACGTTGATATCTAACGTCAAAATAAACCTTTTGTATTAACCCAAATTATATGTTTTGTAGGTTATAAGCGGTAGACAAGAATACTTTATTATATTAATAAAATAAAGTATGGTAAGGAATTCACGATTTATTCTAGCGGATGATCTTTTAGAAAAAATATTTGATTTATTTTTTGAAGTAATGGGTGGTGCCTCATCAAAAAACGAATTCAGAAAGGTATTTTTTGATCTATTAACCCCCGCTGAAAGAATAATGTTGGCAAAAAGGGTGGCAATTATTTATCTATTAATGAAAAAAATTGAGTATTACAATATTTGCGACCGACTTAAGGTCTCTTCTGCAACAGTATCGAAGATTGCACTTTTAATGGAAAAAAGCGATGGAATTATTCCAGCCTTTGGACAGATTGTGAAAATAGACAAAGTAAAAATCTTTTTAGAAGAAGTATTTAATAATATCTTCGCTCCAGGAAAAATCGGTGTAAGCTGGAAAATAGCTTGGGAAAATAAAATTAATCTTGAAAAAAAGAAAACTTATGGAATATAAATTCACTTTGTTATATTAATATAATAAAGTATTTGAGGGTAGTTATATGAAACTAAAATAGTTAGAGTTAAATTCATTGGTATCATTATTAAATGCGCAACCGCCTAACTTGTATTATTCCATTTTACAATGAAACAGATTCAATTCTTGAAATTCTTTCAGAATTATCTAATATAAAAAATATCACGCAATTTATTTGTGTTGATGATGGTTCAGCTAATAAGCTTTCAGAAAAAATCCAAAAGAGATTTTCTAAGGCTTTATTAATTAAATTAGATAAAAATTATGGTAAATCGATAGCTGTAAAAATTGGACTAGAAAAAGTAAACGAAGAAGATATCATTTTATTTGACGCTGATTTAAAGAATGTTAAAAAGTATGAAGTAGAAAAGGCAATAGAAATTTATTTCAGCAAAAATTTTAATTTATTGATAATGAAAAATTTAGGAGATAATAAATTTATCGACGGTATTTTTAGAAAAGATATTCTTCAATCAGGAAAAAGAATTATTAGTAAACAAGATTTGAATAATATTTTTAGTAACGAATTAAATGGATTTGAGTTGGAAGTTGCAATAAACAAATATATGATCGATAATAATAAGAAAATTGGGTGGGTAGAAAATTCAGCATACAATCTCCACAAATAAAAAAAGAAGGTTTGATTAGGGGATTATTAAAAGACTTAAATATGACAGTGCAAATAATTCGTTATATTGGATTGATAAATTACGGAAAACAAATTTTCTTTTTTTCAAAGAATAAAATCGAGCCTCTGTATTAATATTTTCAGCCGAATTTCAGCTAAAGGTCTATAATTGGCTTCATGAGGATACTTGTTGTTGAGGATGAACATCGAATAGCGAACTCCATTAAAAAAGGGTTGGAACAAGAAAGATATGCAGTTGACGTTGCTTACACGGGACCTGATGGATTTGACCTTGCTTCAACTGAAGATTATGACGGAATTATTCTTGATATCATGCTTCCGGAAATGAACGGAATTGAAATTTGCCGGCAACTTAGGAAAAATAAAATTCACATTCCCATTTTAATGTTAACTGCTAAAGGTCAGACAGAAGATAAAATATTAGGATTGGACGCAGGAGCTGATGACTATATGACCAAACCGTTTTCTTTCGATGAATTATTAGCAAGAATTCGGGCGCTAACCCGAAGAAAAGGAACAACCGTAAATACGAATCTATCTGTAGGGGATTTAGTTTTAGATAAGAAATTATTCTTAGTTAAAAGAGGAAATAAAGAAATAAAATTATCTGGTAAGGAATTCTCTTTACTTGAGTATTTAATTAGTAATAAAAATACAATTGTTACCAAAGATCAAATTATTGTTCATGTTTGGGATTATGACGCAGATATCCTGCCCAATACGATCGAGGTTTATATAAAAAATTTAAGAAACAAAATTGATAAGCCTTTTAATAATAAAAAACCATTGATAAATACAGTCAGGGGATTTGGTTACAAAATAGGAAGTTAAAAAAATATGTTTAAAAATGCACGATTAAAATTAACCGCATGGTATCTTCTCATAATAATGTTTATTAGCATCGCATTCAGTTTAGTTATTTATCACGGATTAATGAATGAGGTGCGCCGATTTTCAAGAGCGCAAAGAATGCGAATCGAGAGAATTCTTCCTCCGGATCCCGTCCAGCCTTTTTTTGTCGATGCAGATTTAATTACTGAAATAAAACAAAGAATAATCATCGAATTAGGAATTATTAATATTTTTATTTTCATAGCGTCAGGAGCTTTAGGATATTTTTTAGCAGGCAAAACCTTGCATCCAATTCAGGAAATGGTAGAAGAACAAAATAGATTTATTTCCGACGCTTCTCATGAATTTAGGACACCTTTGACTGCTTTAAAAAGTTCACTTGAGGTTAATATACGTGACAAAAATCTCTCAATAAATAATGCTAAAAGAATAATGAGCGAAAGTATAAAAGATGTTAATGATTTGCAGAGACTCTCTGACTCTTTATTAAATCTATCACAGTATCACAAAAAACTTCACCCGCTTGAGCTCAAAGTTGTTTCACTTGATCATTGTATCCTTGAAGCCGTCAAAAAAATTAATCCAATTGCAAAACAAAAACAAATTATTCTTAATACGAATTTAGAACGAATTAATATTAGGGGAATGAAAGACGACTTAATAAACTTATTTGTCATTATTTTGGACAACGGAATTAAATACAGCAACAAAAAGACTTCTATCAATATTTATGCAAAAAAAATAAAAAAACAGATAAAAATAGAAATAAAAGATCAGGGAATAGGGATAGAAAAAAAAGACTTAGCCAATATTTTTGAGAGGTTTTATCGTGTTGACCAATCCCGATCAAAAGATCAGGTCAGCGGATACGGTTTGGGATTATCTATAGCGAAAAAGATAGTACTAAATCATCATGGAAAAATATCAGTTGCGAGTACTATAAATAAAGGATCTGTATTTACGATTTTTTTTCCAAGTACAGCTTAATTTCAGTTAAATTTAATACTTTTAGCATTACATGAAAAAAATAAAGGTTTTTTTGTCCAAATTTAATTTGTTAAAAAAAATTATTTTTCTTATTATAATCTTGGTGGTTGGGTACTTCTCAATTTCAAAATTATTTTTAAATCAGGCAGGCAAAGTTACTTATCAAACGGAAAAAGCGGCCAAAGGCAATCTTGTCGTGACGGTCACTGGTTCTGGTTCAGTTGCCTCAACTAACAGCAGCAATATTACAACGTCAGCAACAGGAGTTGTAAAAAATATTTATGTTAAAGATGGCGATGTAGTTAAAACCGGAGATAAAATTGCAGAATTAGATCTTGATCTTGAAGGTCAACAAAAATCTTCCCAAGCTTGGGCTTCTTATCAGTCGGCAAAAAATTCATTACAAACTGCTAATGACAATTTATATTCTGTTCAGGCAGATTTATTTACTAAATGGCAAAGTCATTTTGATCTTGCAACAAGTAGCCTATATCAAAATGGTGACGGAACTCCAAATACACCGGAAAGACAGTCGCAAACTACCTATAAAGTCTCAGAGGATAATTGGCTGTCAGCGGAAGCTAAATACAAAGCTCAACAAAAAGCGATAGAACAAGCGCAGTTATCTTTAAACACAGCATGGTATGCTTATCAGCAAGCTTCTCCAATAATTTATGCTCCAATCTCCGGAACAGTTTCAGGACTTTCTTTGCAAATAGGGACAGTTATTAATTCTCAATCCAGCAATAATACTTCAGCCACAACCAACAAAATCGCCAATATAAAAACAGATGCGCTTCCAACATTGTCGATCAATTTGACTGAAATTGATGTGCCAAAAATAAAAATTGGGGATAAGGCGACGATTACTTTCGATGCATTTTCCGATAAAACTTTTACAGGAAAAGTTATTTCAATTGACACTGTCGGTTCAGTTTCATCAGGAGTAACCAACTATCCAACCGTGATACTACTAGACACAAAATCAAATGTAATTTTGCCGAATATGGGAGTTTCGGCAAACATTATCACAAATACGAAAGATGACGTGTTATTAGTTTCTTCTTCAGCGGTAAAAACTGATAGTAATAGTTCATACTATGTCCAAATATTAAAAAACGGAAAACCAGTCAATCAAACAGTTGAGATTGGGTTATCATCAGATAGTCAAACAGAAATTACCTCAGGACTTACTGAAGGGAATATTATAATAACATCAACCTCCCAAATAACTAATACTTCTACACAAACTCAGTCAGTCTTCGGAGGTTTTGGTAATCAAAGGGGGGCAGGGGGCAATGTCCGAATCCAAGGGAGATAATAAATATGATTAAAGTCTCAAAACTTTCAAAAATATATAGTATCGGCGAAGTTAAAACAATTGCTTTAGACAATGTTTCTTTTGAAATAAAAAAGGGAGAATATGTAGCAATTATGGGGCCTTCGGGTTCTGGCAAGTCAACATTGATGCATATTTTAGGCATATTAGATATACCGACTCATGGAGAATATATTCTAGATGGACAAAAGGTCAGTCAGTTATCAGAGGATGAGTCAGCCGAAGTTAGAAATAAAAAGATCGGCTTTATATTTCAAGCGTTTAATTTACTTCCCAGAACGACAGCGATGCAAAATGTTATGTTGCCAATGCGTTATGCAAATATTCCTAAAGAAGAAAGGTTTGAAAAAGCAAGAAAATATTTAGAAATGGTTGGGTTGGGAAATCGGCTCGATCATACATCAAACCAGCTATCAGGGGGACAACAACAAAGAGTGGCCATAGCTCGAGGACTAGCAATGGACCCGGCAATTCTACTTGCTGATGAGCCAACTGGAAATATCGCAAGTGCACAAGCGGAAGAAATAATGGAAATTTTTAGAAAACTAAATAAAGATGGACACACAATAGTAATGATCACTCACGAACCTGATATAGCCAATCACGCAAAAAGAATTATCCATATTAGAGATGGAAAAATAGAAAAAGATGGGAATAATTAACTATGCAGGACTTATTTGAAACAATTATTGAAGGCTTTCAAACATTAACTCTTAATAAAATGAGGACGGGACTGGCAATCCTTGGAATAGTTATTGGAATTGGAAGTGTTATTACGTTGATTTCCTTAGGCCAAGGCAGCACTCAATCAATTGAAAATCAAATTCAATCACTTGGAAGCAATTTGTTAACAGTCAGTCCTTCGAGACAAAATGATCGGGGGATATCGGGTCAATCAGGTGGTGGTACGAGTTTGACACTATCTGATGCAAAAGCAATTGAAAGTAAACTACCAAATACTCTCATAAGTAAAGTATCCCCGGAATTTTCTAGTCGCTCTCAAGTGGTAGCCGGTCGTAACAATACTAATGTTTCAGTAATTGGTGTCTATCCAGCCTATGCCGAAATTAGAAAGATAAGTATGAGCAAAGGTGTTTTTATAGGGAATCGCGATGTGTCTGCTATGGCAAAGGTTGCGGTAATAGGACCAACGACTGCCACCGATTTATTTGGCGAAATTAATCCAATTGGTAAAACAATTAAAGTCGGCAATCAAACCTTAAAAGTAATAGGTGTGACTGTTTCAAAAGGTGGGACAGGTTTTAATAATCCGGACGATATGGTTTATGTACCGCTTTCAACCGCTCAAAAACAAATATTTGGAAGAGATAATCTATCAAGTATTGCGGTTGAGGCAAAGTCCAAAGAAGTGATGACCCAAACCCAAGATGAAATCGGTTATTTATTACTTAAGGAACATAAATTAAATACACCCTCTGAAGCTGATTTTACCATCATGTCTCAAAGCGATTTATTAAATACGGTTTCTCAAGTTACCGGAACTTTGACTGCTTTACTTGGCGGTATTGCCGCAATCTCTCTTTTAGTTGGAGGAATAGGAATTATGAATATTATGTTGGTGACCGTCACAGAAAGGACAAGAGAAATAGGTTTACGAAAAGCGTTAGGGGCAAAGAAAAAAACAATCATAACTCAGTTTTTAATTGAATCAATTTTACTGACATTTACCGGCGGAATATTTGGAATGATTTTTGGCATTACCACCTCTTTACTTATTTCAAAAATAATGAACATCGCATCTATTATTTCATTATCTTCAATATTACTTGCAATCGGAGTTTCAAGCTTAATCGGAATTGTTTTTGGATTGTATCCGGCAAGGAAAGCTGCAAATCTTCAGCCGATAGAAGCTTTGAGATATGAGTGATATTTTTCAGAAAGAATTCAGTTTATTTTTGTTTAATTATATTTTAAAAGTTCTTTTCAAGAAAAGGTGGTGATAATATTATGAAGAACAATTATTTAATAACAGTGCTATTGGTAATAGTCTTTGCCGGTATCGGATTTTACGGTGGAATAAAATATCAACAGGGTCAAAGGGTGAATCTATCCGGACAATTTGGGACGGGACAAGGATTTGCGAGAAATGGTCGTACTGGCGGAACCGGTGGGGTTGGTAGTAGATCAGGATTTCGCCCGGTTAATGGAGAAATTATTTCCAGTGACAGTGACTCTATAACAGTAAAGTTGCAAGATGGGAGTAGTCGAATTGTAATTTTATCAAGCAAAACCTTAATTAATAAAGCAACCACAGCTACAATTAGCGATTTGAAAATGGGAGAAAAAGTAGTTGTATTTGGAACTGACAATGCTGATGGAAGTGTGACCGCTCAAAACGTTCAATTAAACCCAATTGAAAGGATGGGTGGAGGAGGACGAAATGGTAGTGGACCAACGGGAGCAACCGGAGTTAATCAATAATAATATTTCTAGTTAGTCCCGCCGTAAGGCGGGACTGGGTTTAATTCTTTAGAAAGTATTGTTGAATAGATATCTTCATATAGAATATAGATATGGGTGAAAAAATTAATATTGAATTATTAAAAGGTTTAAGTTTTATCGACGTTGAAGAAAGATTTAAACGTGACGGCTACAACGAGATCCCTTCACAAAAAAAACAAAATGCTCTAACGATCTTTTTAAATGTTGTCCGAGAACCGATGCTTCTTCTGCTTTTGATCAGTGGATTAATATATTTTTTTCTTGGTGAGATTCAAGACGCAATGATGTTGATGACCTTTGTTTTAGTTGTGGTTGGCATCACTTTTTATCAGGAAAGAAAAACAGAGCGTGCGGTTGAGGCTCTAAGAAATCTTTCCAGTCCCCGCGCATTGGTTATCCGTGATGGGAAGCAAATTCGGATCGCCGGCCGCGAAGTGGTCGTTGATGACCTGGTGGTCTTAAGAGAAGGGGATAGAATTCCGGCTGATGCCGTGATAATATCCGCAAGTAATTTACTGATTGACGAATCACTTTTAACCGGTGAATCAATAGCGGTACGCAAGTCAGTTTGGGATTATAAAACCAAACTAACTCATCCGGGCGGGGAAGATTTACCGTTTGTTTTTTCTGGAACCATGGTAACTCAAGGACACGGCATTGCTAAAGTATTATCGATCGGATCAAAAACAGAAATGGGAAAAATCGGCAAATCGCTTTCGGTGATAGAAGAAGAAGATTCTTTATTAAAGAAAGAAACAGGATTGATAGTTCGTAATTTTGCTATTGCTGGACTTTTTCTTTGTTTGATCGTAATTGTCGTTTATGGACTGACTCGAGGAGACTGGCTGCAAGGTTTTTTGGCCGGATTAACTTTGAGCATGGCGATGTTGCCGGAAGAATTTTCTGTGGTTCTTTTAATTTTTCTAACCCTGGGAGCTTGGCGAATTTCTAAACGTCAGGTTTTAACGAGGAGAACTGCGGCAATAGAAACACTAGGGGCAGCAACGGTTTTATGCGTTGACAAAACCGGAACTTTAACTCTGAATAGACAAACGCTTTACGGATTTATAGCAGGTAATCGCTATCAGGAAATTTCTAAAATGTCCAAAGCACTTCCGGAAAAATATCATCATCTTTTTGAATACGGAATCCTCGCCAGTCAAAGGGATCCGTTTGATCCACTGGAAAAAGAAATAAAGAATAAAGGTGAGGCGTATTTAAAAGGATCGGAACATATTCATGAAAATTGGCACTTGGTCAAAGAATATCCATTATCAAAAGAACTATTAGCCCTTTCACATGTCTTTCAATCTCCGGATAATAAAGATTATGTTATTGCTGCCAAAGGAGCGCCAGAGGCAATTGCCGATCTTTGTCATTTTTCAAAAAAACAACACGATGAACTGATTGAAAATATTAAATTAATGTCAGGTAAGGGGTTGAGAATAATTGGGGTTGCTAAAGCTTTATTTAATAAAAAAGATTTACCAAGAATACAGCATGATTTTCCTTTTGAGTTTGTCGGACTACTCGGATTCGTTGATCCGATACGGGCTACGATTCCCCAGTCAGTTAAGGAATGTTATCAGGCAGGTATTCGGGTGATCATGATCACCGGTGACTATCCGGGAACGGCTCAATACATTGCTGCTCAGATAGGATTAAAAAATCAAAATAAATTTATTACAGGGATAGATCTGAAAAAAATGGACGAAAAAACTTTGAGGGAAAAAATAAAAACTGTTAATATTTTTGCCCGGGTTGTCCCGGAGCAAAAGTTATTAATTGTCAATGCATTAAAAGCCAATGGTGAAATTGTAGCGATGACCGGAGACGGGGTTAACGATGCTCCGGCCCTAAAATCAGCCCACATTGGAATTGCGATGGGAGAGAGGGGGACCGATGTCGCTCGGGAAACAGCCGACCTAATCTTATTAAATGATGATTTTTCTTCAATTGTCCAAGCGATCCGTCTTGGCCGTCGTATCTTTGATAATTTGAAAAAAGCCATGGCCTACATTTTTGCCGTTCATATCCCGATTGCGGGTATGTCGCTTTTACCGATCCTTTTTAAATTACCAATCGTTTTGTATCCGGCCCATATCGCCTTTTTGGAATTGATCATTGATCCGTCCTGCTCGATCGTTTTCGAATCGGAGCGGGAAGAAAAAGATGTTATGGATCGTCCCCCCAGGAATCTTAAGTCCCCGCTTTTTGGCCGAGAAACTTTTTTTACCAGTTTAACACAAGGTTTAAGTATCTTAGCCGTTGTCTTTATTGTTTTTTTGTTGTCAATAAATAAAGGAGCCAATCACGACCAAGCAAGATCTTTGGCATTCATAAGTTTAGTGTTAACAAATTTACTTTTGATTGTTACTAATTTATCCCAGTCCAATCATTTTATTGACATTCTTAAGGAGAAAAATAAATCCTTATACTGGGTGATTGGATCAACTTTTATTTTTTTAATTCTCGTTTTTTCCGTACCTTTCTTCCGAAATCTTTTTCATTTTACCAACCTTTTTTTTAGTGATGTCGCCATGGCAGTAGGAATTGCTTTATTCAGTTTAATTTGGTTTGAGGGAATTAAAATTTTAAAAAATAAGAATTAAAAAATAATTTAATCATTCCATCGACTATCATCATGGTTCCTAACAATATAATTGTGTACTTTGTTACTTTTAGAACCTTTGTAATAGGGAATTTAAGGTAAGCAAAGAACGTCAAAATTCCAAACGTAGAGGCTAAGATAAAACCAATTATTAGGCCGATAAAATTTTGAATAAAAATAGAAAGTAGAGAAGTACTGGCAGTAAAAAGAGCAATTTCAAAGCCTTCGCGTATCACTAAAAACATAATCGTAAAAAATAACGAAATATCAAAGAGATTACTATGTAATTTTTGGTGAGCTTTAGCAGCGGTTTTTTCTTGAATTTTATGAAGTAGATTATGTAAAGAAATAGTCGTATATATAATAAATACACCGGAAAAAATCAAAAGTAAGCTTTCTAATATTTCTCGATTTTTTTCACTAAAAACAATTTGAGCATAATTGCTGAAATAATAGGTGAGAGTAGCTAATAATAAAGAAAGAAGTATTCCGATTCCGGATGCTAGGTAAATTTCAAAGTCTCGCTTAAGTTTTAGCTTTTTAGAAATTCCTAAAAATACTCCAATAATTAAAAAAGCCTCCAAAAATTCTCTAAAAGAAACAAGCGCGTTCGCTAACATAATTAACTAATACTTAATAAGTAAAAGTTACATTATAGCTTATATACTTTTTTAATTAACATTTCTTTTTTTATTTTTGTCATTTTTTTAATTTCAAATTCTCTTTTTAAAGCTTCATTGATCGTTTTATATTTTTCAAAATAGACTAATTTCACAGGATTTCTTGAGCGTGTATATTTTGATTTTGATTGCGGATCATTATGTTCTTTGACCCGTCTTTTCAAATTCATTGTTTGCCCACAGTAAAGAGAGTTATCAAAACAACGGAGAAGATAAACGTAATACATAATGATACGATTATAATATATGAAAAAATATTAACGATGTTTGGAGCTTTGATTTTAATTGCTATTATATTTGTATTTTTTAAATATTGTGATAATAACTCAAAAAAAGCTTCATCGAAAAAAACGATTTCTAATAAAAATCAAACTATCAATATCCCCGATGTTTCACCAATAAACATTAACTATTTAGGATCTTTAAACATAATCTCAGAAAAACATAACCAGTTACCCTAGTGAAGGAAATAAAGTCTATGGTTTATTAGCGGCTCCAGTTAATAAAGAACCGACGAATGGTTTCCGGGCGATTATTTAGCCGGAAGTGGCTTTGTGGTTTTTAAAATAGATTTTCGAGGGAACGGCAGGTCGGAAGGTTATATCATCGACGTAATCAGGGCTTTAAAGAGTCTGCAAAAATTTGTAAAAGTATTTTTGAAAGTCATTATTTCTAAATTGGCGACCATATATAAGAATTTTTCTTATACAAATAAAAATGTCCGATATGTTCAACGAGCGTATACTTTTTACTGGTTCTTAATTGATCCCGTAAAACTAATTCAAAATCTTTTGGTTCATAATCACCTATAATTCTATTTTGATCAATTATAGCAATGAAGTCAGCATAATCTGTCGCAACAGGTAACGTGTATGAATCTATTCTTTGACTAACATGAGGTCTAATTTCCGGGGAGGCGGTCACTGAAGCTGACCGAGGAATTTTTTGAAGCAGCTCATCAAACTGACGATCTTGTTGGCTAACTTGATAGATATAGCACCAACATCCTGGAGTAGTGGGAAGAGGACTGTAATGATAATTAGTCCTTAAGCAAATTAATAATCCTGTAAAGAGAACAATATAACTAATTTGTTTAGCAAACTGTCGAGTCAGCCTGATTTTTTTTAAAAATAATTGAATGTATTTTATACCAAAAATTGATGCCACTATTAACCAGGTTGTAAGGACGCTATCATAGTGGAGAGTGATCGAGCGGAATTGGGACTGATTACTAAGAATATTAATTAAAAATTCGGGCAAAGCAAATATTAACCACGGGAAGCCAAAAAGCGGCAGAAAACCAGTTTCTTTTAACAAGATTAGGTAATATTCAATCGTATGTTTTTCAAAAAAAAATCGCTGGATTAAAAATTTAACACTGGGCAGACTAAATTCTTTTGAATCAGAAAACTTAAATATACTCCAAGCTTGATTAGGAAGCCCTGAATTAGATTGAGGAGTTAAAATAAAAACAGAAAGAAAAAACCAACCAGCGGATATAAATAAAGTTATTAAACCGATTTTCCTTTGCTTTTGAAAAAATATCAGGAACAATCCGAGTAAAAATATAGTGGCAGATACCTGCTCTTTGGTAATTAAGCTTAAAAGTATGAATATCCAATACCAAAACCAGTTTTTGGTATATATAAAATAAAAAGTATAAAGTAAGAAGGGAATAGCCAAAGCCACACCGTGAAAATCATAGATATTAGTCCACTGCATACCGGGAAGCAACAGATAAATAAGAACAAAAATCAATGGAATCAATTTTTCCTTAAAAAGTTTTTTTGAAAGTAAAAAGATAGGAATTGATCCTAAAGCCAAAAATATCGACTGAGAAAAAAGAAGTATCCGAACATTATTCCAAATAAGATAGAGCGGTGCTAAAAGAACAAGAATCAAGTCAGAATGGATGGCAAAACGCGACATTGTCCGACTCCCGTTGGTTAGACTGAAAAACCTTCCATGAAGAGTATTCCATATTGTTTGGTCCATATTCCCAAGATCAAAACCGGAAGCAAAGGCGTTATGTCGGGATATGGAAAGACTACTAAGGATTAATGTATAAGTAGCTATAAGAACAATAAGTAAAATCTTATCCCAATATTTTTTAAGTAAAAAAAACACAGTGATAAAATTATAACAATTAAATTTAATACTATCAAAATGCACTTTAATATATTTACAAAAAAACACAGAGGTGAGATAATGATCTTATTTTGTTTTTACTTGTTTCATAGAATATGTTTAAATCCTACGATACAAAAATAAAAAAAATCCTGGAGGAAAAAAATCCAGAAACAGACTGGAAAAAGGTTTTAAAAAATCATCAAGTTATGATTAAACGGATCCAACATAAGAGACTTATTCATCTGTTGGTTACCATTTTTGTAGGATTAGTGATGTCGACCTCTACTTTTATTACAATTGCCGTCAAAACAACCGGTCTTTTATTTTTTTGTATTCCTTTAGCAATGCTTTTTATCGGTTATATATTTCATTACCGTTTTTTGGAAAACACCACCCAGAATTGGTATTTACTTGAAGACATTATAGAAGATAATTGTTGAATAGATTTTTACGGATCGATCCATGTTTCACTGTCAGACGTAGTTCCCTGGTCGACACTTCCCGGATCAATTGTATTTCCGCCACCTCCACCCTGAATTGTGCCGGGAGCTAAATTACCTCCTCCTGCGTTTACAGGCTCTTCAGTATTTGGGTGATCTCCGACAGTTTTTATTTCCGCGCCTGAAGTTCCGGGTGCAAACTTCATTTCTCCACCGTTAATCACAACTCCACCTTGTCCTCCAGGTCCTGTTCCCGGAGCAAATTGAATACCTGTTCCTCCTTCATAAACCACTCCGGCCTTTCCTCCGGGTCCTGTTCCTGGGGCCCAAACATGTAAAACTTTATTTAAAAACTCTGTTTGTCCTTCAGGACCGTCAACTTCAATAATCCTTTGTGAAACCTGGTTGACAACTTTTTCCTGGATGTCGACGACATTTTGTTTTCCGTCTTCATTGAGTTTTTTCTTTATTTCTTCCATTGTTTTTTGTTGTTCGATTGTACTTTCTTCAACATCTCTCAATATATCTTTTTCATCAGTTTTTTCTAATAAATCATTTTGTTTTCCTTTTATTTGGAGGTAGTTCTGAAACATATTTTGAATTTTCTCATTATCTTTCTGGTCTACATATTTTTGAGCCATATTTAATCTTTTTTCAGCTTGTTTTTCCAATACTTCTACTTTCTTTGCAGTTCTAAAGGCAAAAAAATATTCAATGCCTTCCTGTATTTTTACCATTGTTGAATTTCCTGAAGTTAGTATTTCCTGAAGGTTAACCGCATTTGAGGTTTTTGGAGTAAGAAAACCAACTGAAAAAAACAACGTCACCAAGACTAATATTTTTTTAATATTCATCTTAGATAATAATACATCAATTATGATTAGCAAATCAAATAGATTGTATTTGAGGATATTGTTTGGTTGGGGAGCATGGATTCGAACCATGAGTAACCTGCTCCAAAGGCAGGTGTGTTACCATTACACCACTCCCCAAAAGTATTATATTTTACCAAATAAGCCTTGGTTTAGGTTTGTTATAATTACTCCAATATGGATAATCAAAATCTAATTATTACTTGTCCCCATTGTGGTAAAAAAATTTCTGTCGAAGAAGCGTTAGGTCATAAGATAAAACAAGACATATCAAGTAAGGCAAAAGAACAAGCAAAAAGGGAATCAGCTCAGGAAATAAAATATTTACAGGAAGAAAACGAAAAAAAAGAAAGAGAACTTGAGCAAACAAAAAAAATTGAGCTGGAGCTTCGAAAAGAAAAAAATCAACTTTCAGAGGATAAAAAAAATTTTGAGTTGGAAAAACAACGCCAAATAGACGCAGAAAGAGAAAAGATTCGTCAGCAAACTGCTAAAGAGATCCTGGAACAAGAACATTTTAAAATTGCGGAAAAAAATAAGCAAATTGAGGAGATGAAAAAACAAATAGATGAACTAAAAATAAAATCGGAAAAAGGCTCACAACAACTTCAAGGAGAGGTTCAGGAACTTGATCTGGAAATAGAATTAAAAAAACTTTTCCCGACAGACGTAATAGAAGAAATTAAAAAAGGAGAAAAAGGCGCTGATATCCGTCAGATTGTAAAAACTCAAAAAGGTAATATCTGCGGGACAATTTTATGGGAATCAAAACGTACCAAAGCTTGGAAAAATGATTTTATTGTTAAATTAAAAGAAGATTTAAGGTCGGAAAATGCCAATATCCCAATTATTGTTACAACTGTTATGCCCAAAGAAAGTAACAATGATATTGATAGTATTAACGGAGTTTGGATATGTACTTATCCTTTCTCGATGATCTTAGCGGAACTGGTTAGGCAAAAATTAGTTGAAGTAGCTCGGGAAAAATTTATTATTAAAAATCAAGGAACGAAAGCAGAAGAATTATACGGATATATTATGGGTCACGAATTCCATCAGCAAATAGAAGCCATAATAGAGGTTTATATCAAGTCCAAAAATGAACTTATACGGGAAAAAAGAGCTTTTGAAAATATTTGGAAAGACCGTGAAGAAGGAATGGAAAAACTCATAAAAAGCACTGCCAGAATTGCCGGAACTATTAGCGGAAAGACTGGCTCGGAATTCCCTCAATTAAAAGGACTTGACCTTTTGGAATCAGGAAAATAAATATGGATGATTTTTTTTCTTTCGTTTCAAAAGTGGTAATAATTATTCCAATCTTTGTGTTGATTATTGCTTTATTTATAAAATTTAATCAGCCAAGAATGGGTTTGATAAAACCGAAAGCGGGTTTTGTAAACCAAACCCCTACAATAATACCGATAACAAAAAAAAATGACTTTAAATTTAACCTTCAAGGACCGATTGTTTGTGATAGTTTATTTATCCAAAACAAAAAGGTTTTTTTAAAAAATGGGACAACTAATTATTTACTAAACGGTGACTGTATGTATATTTGGAAGGCGGGAAAAACAAACGGAGAGAAAAAATGCAGCTTGTCAAATTACATCAATTTAGCTGAAAACTATTTGGGATTTTTCAGTACAGATGATTTAGTTAATAACAATTTAGTAAAGGAATTTATAAAAGACAAGAATATAAATTTAACTGATGTCATAAAAAGTTGTAAAAGTGAAAAAATTAAAGACGCTTCAATATTCGGGATTCCGAAAGAAGTTTTATTTAGCGATACGAAGTAAAATTTTTAAAATGCCCCGGCTACGACCTACTTTCCCTTCATCTTTCGATGTGAGTATCATCGGCGCTGACTCGTTTCACTACCTTGTTCGGGATGGAAAAGGGTGGGACCAAGTCGCTCAAGTAACCAGGGCGAGTAATAGTATATAATATATAAGGATGGAAAACAATAATAAAAAAAGCCAAGCCTTCTATTCATATTGTATTAATCCTAAGACAAAGTTTGACACCCAAGAGGAAGGTGAAATAATATATTTACTACTTCGCAGTCATCCTTTTACTCAGATCGGATGGATCTTCAGTTCAATTGTTTTGATCATTCTGCTTTTTGTTTTAAATTTTTTTCTTCAGAATTTTTTTAATCCGGGACAAATTTTTATAATAAATTTATTTTTCGTTGTTTTTATTTTTAGTTATATATGGTTTAACGTTTTGAATTGGTATTTTAACGTCGGGATAATCACCAGTAAGAGGGTAATTGACGTTGATTTTTATGCGGTTTTGTATAAAGAAATTACCAACGCTCAATTAGGACGAATCGAAGATATTACCGTAAAAAGCGGCGGCTACATAGAGTCCTTTTTTGATTATGGGTCGATCTTCGTACAAACTGCCGGCACTGAAGCTAATGTTGAATTTATTAATGTGCCTCATCCGTCGGATGCGGTTCAAATGATTAATAAATTAATGAGTAAGAAACATGGATATTAAAGACATTATTTTTAAAATTATCGTTGGACTTTCAGCGGTTTTTTACTATTTATATTCTTTAGTAATTTCCAAACAGGTCAAGATCATGAATAAGACTTTAGAAGACGAACACAATCGGCTTATTCTTCTCGTGTCTACATTGCAAGTAACCGTTGCTTTGATTATATTGATAATAGCGTTGTTATCAATATTCATATTTTAACAGCATGTTTAAAAAAGACGTCAACTTCTATTTGGGTCATGAAAAGTCAGATGGTTTTTCCGGCTTTGTCGATGAAAATAATTTATTTTTGACGATTGAAATTGAAACAGGAATCACTCCTCAAAAAGGAAGGGAATTGATGATATTTATAAGAGATAGAATAAACACGATTAAAATAGAAAATTTACAGCAATTTGATTTTTTCATTTCAAACATTATTAAGGAAAAAAATCTCCCGTTAGGCTTTTCATTATCAGCAGGATATTTAAAAGAAAACATTTTTTACTTAAAAACCATTAATCAAGGTCGAATATATATTCGTAGAAATAAAAAACTGGTCCTTCTTATCGAGAGGAACGCTACAGCTTCGGGATTTACACAAGAAGATGATGTTTATATTTTTACTTTCAGTAAATTTATGAAGTTGTTGGGAGAAGAAGAGGGGCTTAATAAAAAGTTTGATCATAGGCCGATCTCGGAAATCATTGAAGAAATTACTCCCGAGCTTCTTGTCTTAGATGACCATGGAACGGCGGCGTTATTTTTAAAATTTAAAAAATTTGAAGAAGAGATAAAATCTGTCAATGATTTTTTTGAAAAACCGGGAGGTAGAATTTTTCCATTTAATTTGAAAGATTTTTATCTTCGTTTTGGCCAACAAAAAACTTTGACATTTATCACTGTTTTTATTTTGGGATTAATCCTATTCTGGAGCGTTGGTCTTGGATATTTGCGTAGGTCAAGTGAAAATAATCAAAAAACAATCAATATAACGCGTGATCTAATCAGCCAAAAACTTGATCAGGCAGAACAAGTATCTTTTCTAAATATGACAAGCGCTCTCAATCTGATATCAGACAGTAAGATAGAAATAGAAAAATTAAAGAAAGAAGTTGGTCCTAAAAACAATCAAATTATTGAATTGGAAAAATTAATTATTGATAAAGAGAATAAAATTCTTAAAAAAGAGGAAAAAAGCTACCAGGAATTCTTTGATCTTACGGTTGATAATAAAAATGCCAAAGGCAGCAGATTTTATCTGTCCAATGATATGTTATTAATTTTAGACAAAAACAATGGGGTGTTGTTCAATTTTTCCTTAGATAACAAATCATTGGATAAAGATCAATTAAGCGAGCTTAAAAAATCGTCTCTTATTGCTTTATCTGAAGAAAAAAAATATTTTTTTATTGAAGGTAGTGGAGCATATCAATTGATCAACGGGAAAGCTACAAAAGTAATTGAAAATGATAAAGAATGGGGGAAAATTATTGACCTAGCAGTTTTTAACGGAAATATCTATTTGTTAGACCAAGGAAAAAACGAAATTTGGAAATACATGAGCGCGGAGACAGGGTTTGGAACCAAAAGTTCATATTTTGGTTCCGGTCAATCAATCGACCTATCCCAGGCAAACTCTTTAACAATAGACGGCTCAATTTATTTAGCAGGTAATTCGGTTATATTCAAATATACTTCGGGTTTACGCGACGGATTGAAAGTCAATTTTCCTGACGGCAATATTAATGCAGCCAAAATTTTTACCAGTAAAGATTTGGAGAAGGTTTATGTGTGGGACAAAAAACGGGGAATTATTTACATAATGGGTAAGAACGGCGATTATCAGGAGCAGGTAAATTCAAAAATTCTATCAACTGGCTCCGACTTTATTGTTTATAAAGATATTATTTATGTCCTTCAAGGAAGCAAGATATATAAGATAGAATAATTTGACAATCACTATTTACTCTAATTAGAATGAATATTGAATGTTAATAATTGATTAAGTATTTAAAAAAGGGGGTGAAAATATGAAAAAAAAGAAACAACAGATAAGAAACCTAATAATTCTTTCAGTAGTTGTCATTGGGATAATTTTAGGATTATGGGCAATGAAGTCAAGTCTGAATCCAAATTCTAACGCATCTGGAAAGTGCGTAGGGGGGTCTTTTGGTATTTTTAATGGTAGTTGTTATGAAATGTGGCCGCGATCTTGTAATACTGGTTGTTGTTCACAAAAAGTTTCTATGGATAAATGTAAAAATTATGAATTTTTACCGAACAAAAAAAGTAAAAGTGACTGTCCAGGAACTGGATATCAAAAAGGGAGTGGCACTGAATGTTTTTTAAAGGATGGGAAAGTATGTACGTTAGCCGATGGCACAGAGTTTTGTTGTAATAAAAAAGTTGAAGATAAATTTTGCAAATAGTTTTTTTTAGTTATCAAGTAAAAAAACGCCTATTTCAAAATAGGCGTTTTTATTTTTTAAATCAAAACTATTGCCCTAGAGTCGGAAGTTTTATTTCAAATCCGCCGTTGTTTGGATTAACAATTCCTAAAATATTTCCGGCTATCAAGTTAAATATTACTAAAACTGCAAAAATCAGGACTATTCCAATCACGGCATTGGTAATTTTATTTTGGGCCTTAGTAATTTTTTCTTTTTCTCCACCTGAAGCAATCCAATCAAACGCGCCCCACAAAAGATAAATAAGTAAAGAAAAACCGGCAATTAAAATAAACGCATTAATTCCAAAGGCAATAAGTTTGCCAAGGCCCTCGGTAGGTTTATCTCCGCCAATGTTCATTGCTTCAGGCGGAGTAATTCCTCCAAACAGATCTTTAATCGCCGTATCATCAGCTGCTAAAAATTTCATTTTGGTAATATATTTGTCTTTAAGACAACTCCTAATAACTGAATCACTAAGAAACTGGCGACAACGATAATCAGGCCTAAGATTGCAGTTGTAATTGATGCATAAGCTTTTTTTAAGGCATCAGGATTATCACCATGAGTTAAAATATCGTAGGCGGCTTTAAGTGTAATAACCAAGAATATAAGTCCCGCGCCGGTCATGGCCAACGGAAGGGCAAGATTAACAATGTCTCCTATCTTGCCGACTTTAGCTGCCGGAAAACTATTTTGGTCAATGGTAAAAGCTTGGACCATGAGAAAATTATAAGTTATAATTATCCTATGTTCAACCCTACTTTTGAAATTACTAATAAGATTTTGGTCAATATTTCCAAAATTGAAGCAGCTGAAGAAGTAATAAAACATTCACCCTTACTGCCACTTTGGGAAAAACAGTTTAAGGAAGAGGCGCTCATCCGTTCTGCCTATCATGGAACCCATATTGAAGGAAACAATCTTCATAAAGACGACGCTAAAGATATTTTATTGGGGCGTGATGTTATCGGGAGACCCCGCGATATTCAGGAAATCATTAACTATAGAAAAGTAATTGAATTCATTGATGACGAAGCCAATAAGAAAATAGATAAAATCTCCGAACAAATTATCAAGAAATTGCACCGAATTTTGACCGATAAAATTTTGGTAAATGAACAAATAGGCGAGTATAGAACAAAACAAGTGATCATTAGAAATTCAGCCAATGGAGAAGTGACTTTCCGTCCGCCGCCTCCGATTGAAGTGCCGTTTTTAATGAGGGAGTTTATTTATTGGTTAAACCGTGATGATAAAGATAAATTACATCCTGTTTTAAAGGCGGGGATTGCCCATCATGAACTAGTCAGGATTCATCCGTTTTTAGACGGCAACGGCAGAGTCTCCAGAGTACTTGCCACATTAATTTTATTTTTAGGGGGATATGACATCCGTCGGTTTTTTTCTCTGGAAGAATATTATGATAAAGATGCTATCACTTATTATCAAAATTTACAGAAAGCATCGGCAGGGGATCTAAGCAGTTGGTTGGGCTACTTTACCAGCGGGGCTGCGATTGAATTCGATAAGGTTAAAGAAAAAATTCTCAAATTGTCTAAAGATGTAAAATTAAAAGAAAAATTCGGTGGTCAACAGGTTTATCTTACAGAACGTCAGATGAAGTTGATTGAATATATCCAAGAGATAGGGTACATTCAAAATCAGACTTTTGGTGATGTTTTTCCGGATGTATCGGAAGATACGGTTTTACGGGATATTCAAGAGTTAATAAAAAAAGGATTAATTAAAAAGATTGGCAGCACCAAATCTGCCAGATACACGATGGTCTAAATGAGTAAGCTCGGTATTAAATTTTATTTCTCCGTGGGAACCCTCCCCTTTTCGGGGACTCCCAAGTCGAAAAAAATTTAATACGCTCGCTTACTCTAAATTTTTATTTACTGTCATTATGTTTTTCTCAGAGCTTGCTAAATACTTTGAAAGAATCGAAAAAAATTCTTCCCGCTTAGAAATCACACGAATATTATCAGAATTATTTAAAAAACTTAATTCTGAAGAAATTGCAAAAGTAGTCTATCTTCTACAAGGCCGGGTTGGTCCGGCCTATGAAGGGATTGATTTTGGTATGGCTGAAAGGACCATTATTAAAGCTTCTATGTCAGCACTGAATATTGACCGCAGTTATTTTGAAAAAGAGTTTAAAAAAAGCGGAGATCTTGGGCAAACCGTTGAAGCCTTTAAAAAACTCTATACATCATTTGAAGAAAAAGATATGGAAGTGTTGATGGTCTATGATTTTTTTTATCGATTAGCTACAGCGTCAGGCAATGGTTCTCAGGATATTAAAGTTAGTCTTCTATCACAACTTATCCGTCAACTTGATCCGTTATCAGGCCGCTATTTAGTCCGTCTCCCGACCGGAATTATCCGTTTAGGATTTTCTGACATGACAATATTAGATGCCTATTCATGGATGTTGGTTGGGGACAAAAGTTTGAGGCCGGTAATTGAAACAGCTTACCATGTCAGGCCCGACTTAGGATTTATCGGAAAAACCCTTAAAGAAAAAGGAATCGGCGGATTAAAAAAGATAGAACCTAAGGTCTTTACACCAATTATCATGATGAAAGCAGAAAGAATGTCGTCGGCCCGTGAAATTATTAAGCAAATTGGTAAATGTTTGGTTGAACCTAAATTTGATGGGTTTAGATTACAGATCCATTATAAAAATGGTCAGGTTAAATTATTTTCCCGAAGTCTTGAAGATGTCACTTTTATGTACCCGGATATAGTTGAGGGGGTGAAAAAAGAAATTAGATCTGATGAATTGATTATAGAGGGGGAGGCGATTGGCTATGATCCAAAAACCGGAGAATTTCTTCCATTCCAAGAAACAGTTCAGAGAAAAAGAAAATATGATATTGGAATGAAAGCTATTGAAGTTCCTCTCAAACTTTTTGCCTTTGAGCTTTTATATCTAAACGGAAAAAATTATATTAAGCAACCATTCATCGAACGAAGAAAAGCTCTTGAAGACGTAACGGTAAAAAATACCGATATCAGCAAACAAATAATTGTCGTAGATCATCAGGAAGAGGTAGAAAAAGAAGAAAGATTAGAAGAAATTTTTGATTTGGCAATTGCAAAAAAACTGGAAGGAGTTATTGCAAAAAAAATTGACGGGATTTACCAGCCAGGTGCCCGGGCTTGGAATTGGATCAAGTATAAACGGAGCTATTCTTCAAAGATAAACGACACAATTGATTGCCTGGTAATGGGTTATGATTTTGGAAAAGGAAAAAGAACCGATTTTGGGATGGGAGCCTTTTTAGTGGGAGTTTTTGATAGTAAAAATGATAAGTTTGTGACCGTGGCTAAAATTGGAACAGGATTGACAGATGAGGAATGGAGGGAATTAAAGGTTAAATCTCAAATGTTAAAGGTTAAAGAAAAACCAGCAAATTATTTAGTTGATAAACAAGCCGAATGTGATGTTTGGTTGACCCCAAAAATTGTTGTTGAAATAAAAGCAGATGAAATTACCAAGTCGCCCACGCATACAGCCGGTTTAGCTTTACGTTTTCCCCGTTTGGAAAAATTTAGGGATGATAAAAACCCTCAAGAGATCACAACCCTTAAAGAAGTTGAGAAAATGTATAAAACTCAGAGTAAATGACGGTGTTTCCAGTACATTTTAAAAAACCGAACAATATATTCTCCAAAAAATGAAAAAGGATCATTGAAGATCCTTCTAGCTGATGAAGTAACTGGGTTTTTTTTATCGTGAAAAATCTTTCCATATTTTTTTAGATGAAATGAAATATCAATATCTTCGTGGACCTCTTTGTCATTCAAGCATATTTCATCTCTGGTCTTATTCCATGCAATCTCTTTTAGAGCATACCCGGGTCCTATGAAATAATAAAAACCAACCATCAATCTTGGGATTGCGAGATAGATGTAAAAAGGCAAAGTGCTATTTCCAAATAACTGAAAATCACTATAGACTATTGGCATGGATACTCCAATTATTGAGGGATTATTTATAAAATCATTTTTGATATTTTTTATCCAATCTGTAGGAAGAACGGAATCGGCATCACATTTGACAATAATTTCGTGTTTAGCTTGATTAAAACCGGTATTTCTTGCCGGAGTCATTCCTTGAGTAGTTTCCTTTATGATTTTAATATTCTTATACTTTTTGATGATCTCAACCGTATTGTCAGTACAATTATTATCAACAACAATAATCTCATCAGGTTTTTCCTCTTGAATCATTAAAGAATCAAGACAGCCTTTGATGTATTTTTCTTCATTATAGACAGGTATAACAACGGAAACTTTCATACTCTCATTTTACCAAATGTTATAATATAAGCTCTATGAAACCACTCTTTTCAATAATCATACCGACGTTGAATGAAGAAGATTTTCTTCCCCGTTTACTTAATGATATTAAAAATCAAAAAGAAAACGATTATGAAGTAATCATTGTTGACGGTTTTTCGATTGACAATACGAAAAAGGTTGCATTGGATTATAAAAAAAGTTTTTTCCGGATAAAAGTAAACAATGTTTCTACACAAAGAAATTTTGGGGCAAAAAAAGCCAATGGAAAATATCTGGTATTTTTAGATGCAGATGTAAGAATAAAGAAAAATTTTTTAAAAAATATTGCTAAAAACATTAATGAGAAAAAAGGATTGATATTCATTCCTTATATGATCCCGGAAAAGGGGAATGAAGAATATAAACCGATGTTGAATCTGTTAAATATGCTTGTGGAATTTTCTCAAAATTTAAGTAAAAAATTTTCTATGGGAGGCTCAATGGTTATAGAAACCAACCTGTTTAGATTAATCGGAGGATTTAATGAAAAACTACGTATGTCGGAAGATCATGAGATTATTCAAAGGGCGCATGATTGGGGTGTGAATCCTAAATTTATGAAAAATGTTCATATCACATTTTGTTTTAGAAGAATGAAAAAAGAAGGCCAGCTTAAATCAATATACAAAAATTTACTATCAGTGGCTCATAGGCTTTTTGTTGGAGAAATAAATAAAAAGATATTTGATTATGAAATGGGAGGACAGGCTTATAAAGGTGAAAAAAATAAAAAGAAAGGAATGAGCTACTACATCCATGAAATTGACGAACTTTATAAAAGAATAAAAAAAGAGCTTAAATATTAAAGGTTGAAATAATAGGATAATGATCAGAAAAGCGAACTTCTAAACGGCTGGTTTTTACAAGTTTGACTCCCCGGTAATAAATATAGTCATTTTTCATTTGATTTCCGAAAAAATGATTAATGTTTCTGATAAAAAAACCTTGTAAAAAAGAAAATTTTTCCTTTTTTCCTTTTGGAGAAAAATCAACAGTCTGCCTGATATCTTTTGTGGCTTCGACCAAGTGATATTTTTTCATTATGTTATCGAGCTTTTTTCTTTGATAGGGGAGATAGTTAAAATCTCCGGCAATAATCAACGGTATCTTAAGGTTATTTAGTGAGCTCAAGGCTTTATTTATGTGTTTAACCCGTATATTATTAGATGCGATAACTATTAAATGAGAATTACAGATAACAATTCTTTTATTGTTTGCTTTGCATATAAAATCAGTACGGAGAATTGTCTTCGGTTTGCTTATTCCTAGAATAAGCTGGGGTATAGCGAACAGAAGTTCCGATAAATTGAATCCTACTTTTAAGGTATAAGTATCAATTAGCTTAAATTTCTTTTCGTTGTAATATGTTACAACTCCAAAACCTTTCCCAAATTTTATAAATGTTCCGGAATAATCAGCCAATTTGTAGCCAAATCGTTTAATTATTTCGAGATTTCTACCGGAGATATCAACTTCCTGAAGACAAATAATATCAGGCAGACATTGTTTAATAATCAGGTCAAAATGCCCGTATGCCTTATTGAAAAGGGTATTGTAGGTTAGGAAAGAAAAATTCATAGCATATTATACTAAATCCGCAAAAACAGGTATAAACATACTTATCCACAGACTTTGGATAACTTTTATTATATTGATGTAACAGTATAATCGATTAATATATTACTATAAGACGTCTCATAACTGAAAGCTATTTTTCTATAGGTCTTGACAAACAATTAAAGTTTGTTTATATTAAGAGCTATGAAGAACGTTTTCTTTTCACAAAAGCCTAAATCATTCGGCTTTAAAAACAATTATCAGAAGAAAAATGAACTGATTGAGTTTGTTGCAGATCAGTTCAAAAAACTAGCGAAGAAAAATCTAAGGATTCCGGTGACATTGTATCATTTGTAGGGATAAAAAAGAGCATCACTACCGCTCGTATTTGAGGGAACGACGTATAGTAATGCTCGGATATACGATAGCAAAAAAAATTTGGTTTGTCAAGCCCGCACCTGCGGGCTTTTGCGTATATTAATTAACTTGATACAAAGCCCCAAAGCCATTAGAAGACTTGAAAACTAATCTGCCTATTTTTAGCCATTTTTTCTCATCTAAATTAGGGTATTTTTGGCGTTCCAACTGCGAAATTATCACATATTTTATTCGGTATTTATTAACTAATGATTTCGTTTGGTTAATATCGGGGGACTCATATAAAAAAACAACTTCAGGAATCCTTTTTCCAACGACATCCGAAGATCCTCGCCATAACCATTCATGTACCCACCAACCGGCGACCGTTGGCAGGCCCGTAAAGGCGGAGATCCTTTCATAGTCGGTATAGGAGTCTCCTTGGGCCTCTAGAATGACGGGCTGTCCCTTTTCATTTTTGTTCAAATAATCAATAATTTCATTATCTTCAGGATATGACCGCTTTAACCATATTTGGCCGTCAAGCTCGATAGGACGGTTTAGTTGACCATAGTAAGAAGGGACAGAGAAGTAAGGGTAGATTGACGGAAAAAAAAGAAAAAAGATAAAGACTATTGTCAATAGATAATAAACAATAGTTTTTTTTACATTTTTTAATAAATAAAAAGTGATTATTGAGGCTATCCCCATCAGGCTAAAAGCCTGATAGCCAAGCTTAAACATAGTGTTGGCCCGAAAATGTTGAGGGTAAATGTCTTTGATATAGAAAAATTCAGGAATAATTGTCAGGAAAAGGCCAAAGGAAAACAAAATTAGAAGAAAATAGTTCAATTGCTTCATTACCTCATTGTTAGAGCCCCTTTTTCTAATAAAAAGGAATATTCCAAACGAAACCCAAAAAAATCCCCATAGAACAAACAGCATCCACAGAGGTGAAATCTGACAGTTGCCGGCCTCAAAAATAAACGGCCCGATTTTTCCAATATCAGTTAAAAATTTTGGAGAACAATTAACTCCGATTCCGCTGACAAAAGGTTTAAAAAACCAGGAAAATGGAAGAGAAAAAAATATAAAAGAAATTATTAAAACAGCTGTATTAACGAAAAATTTAACTGAAAATCCAAAAATAAATAAGAAAATAATTAAAGCCAATAATATGTATATTGGACCGTCAAAAGCATTAGTCATGTAGTGGATGGCAGTCATGAAGCCAAGAAAAATAGTTGGAATTAGTTGAAATTGATTAAAATTAGATAAAATCTGTTGCCAAAAACTTTTTACTTTTAACTTTAACTTTTGCCTGCCCTCCGAAGTCTTGACGAAGGAGGGATTTGTAAAGATAATAAAGAGTATGGCGATAGTCAATAACACAAACGGAATATCAAATACATGTCCGTGCAGGTCGGCGACTACGTAGGAATATGATGGAAATTCATGGATCGTGAAAGGGATAAAGCGGGTTGCATTCGGATACCAGTAGGTAGTTGGGTTAAAATTAGATAATATTTTCCAAAAAGGAATAGGGGCTTCATTAGGATAACCTTTGGTAAAAAGATATAGAGTGTGTAAATTTCCTCCGAGATTGACTAAATAAGCTCCGACTAGACCATAAATAACCGCTTTAAACCGGTTTAATTTTTGATCATATTTTTTGATTATATTTATGATCAACGAAAATATTTGAGTCATTCCTTGAGCAAAAATTGTAGCCAAAATTAAGTTGTAGCCGATCGAAGCTTTAATATTGCTCAGTTTAATTAATATGGCGCCGGATAAATGGCCGAAATAATAGTAGTTGATCGGTTCGGGTGAATACCAGATATCTTTGGGAGGGAAAAATTTAGTTCTCAAAATTGAATTAATAAATCCGAAGTCCATAAACTTTTCCAAGCCATGAATTGAGGGTTCCTGGGAACGGATGAAAGTCCAGAAAAAGAGGCAGAAAATAAAGAACAGCTCTTCAAAAATAATCATCGGCAGGGGATTTGCCTCGGATTTTTGGTTGACAATTTTTTGGTTCTGTTTTTTAAAAACAAACCAATTAATAATTGCAAATAAACAAAGGGAGAGAATTAGACCCAGACGATTAAAAGGAAGTATTTTAACAATTCCGAAAACAAAAACGAAATAACTCAGGAGGATAATTCCTAATGTTTTAGCAAATGGATAGCCTAAATCAAACTTAAAACCTTTGAATATTTTTTTTGTTAATGGAGTAAAAATAACTCCGATGAAAAACAAAGTTAAATACCACTTAAGCGTAATAAGAATCCAGTCCATAAGGAAATATTATATAATAATGGACATTATTATGGATTCAAAATATCAACCACAATTAGTCGAAGAAAAAATTTATAAAGAATGGGAAGAAAAAGGCTATTTCAAAGCTGAGGTTAATAAAAATAAGGAACCATTTTCGATTATTCTTCCTCCTCCAAATGCCAATGGCAGTCTTCATTTAGGTCATGCAATGTTTACTTATGAAGATATTATGATCAGATTTAATAAAATGATGGGAAAAGAAACACTTTGGCTGCTTGGATTAGATCATGCCGGTACGGAAACACAATTTGTATTTGAAAAACATTTAAAAAAATTAGGCAAAAGCAGATATGACTATAAAAGAGAGGACCTATATAAGATGATCTGGGATTATGTGGCGGAAAATAAAAATCACATTAAAGGTCAGCTGAAAAGATTGGGATTTGCCCTTGATTGGAGTCGGGAAAAATTTACGATGGATCCGGAGATAGTCAAAATTGTTTATAAAACTTTTGAGGATTTATTTAATCAAGGGTTGGTTTACCGAGCTAATAAATTGATTAATTACTGCACTAACTGCGGTACTTCATTCTCTGACCTTGAGGTTGCCTATGTTGAAAAGACCGACTCACTTTTTTATATTAACTACCAAGTGAAAGAGGGCGGAAATATTGAGGTGGCGACAACCAGACCGGAAACATTGTTTGGTGATACGGCTGTCATTGTCAATCCAAAAGACAAACGTTATAAAGACTTAATCGGGAAAACCGCAATAATTCCTTTTATCAATAGAGAAGTGCCGATTATCGCGGATCGAACGGTTGATATTAAATTTGGGACCGGGGCGGTCAAAGTCACCCCGGCCCATGATTTTAATGATTATGAGGTAGCCAAAAAATATAATTTGCCGATGGTGCAAGTTATTGAATTTGACGGTAAATTAAATAAGTTGACAGGCAAGTATTGCGGACTAAGAATATTCTCAGCTCGGCAACAAATTGTCACCGATCTTCAGGCGCAAGGATTAATGGTAAAAATTGAAGAAGATTATTTGCACCGTGTCGGAACTTGTTATCGATGTGGAAGGGTGCTCGAACCCTTACCAAAAGAACAATGGTTCATAAAAGTAAAACCGTTAGCCGATCAAGCAAAAGAATTAATTGAAAAAAAAGAGACCGTTGTTTTACCGAAAAGATTTAAAAAAAGATTAACGACAATCCTTGATGATTTTATTGACTGGAATATATCCCGCCAGGTTGTTTGGGGAATAAGGATCCCGGCCTATCGGTGCAAAACAAAGAATAATTGGTTTATCTCAACTGATAAGCCGGATAAATGTCAAATCTGTGGTAAAAATGATTTTGAACAGGATGAGGATACCTTTGATACTTGGTTTTCATCAGCCCAATGGCCGTTTGCAACATTGATGACGGAAGGAAGCGAAACCTTTGATTATTTTTACCCAACCTCAGTTATGGAAACGGGACATGATATTTTAAGAGCTTGGGTAGCACGGATGATGATGATAGGATATTTTTCCACAAAAAAAACTCCTTTTAAAACAATATTCTTACATGGAATGATCCGTGATCCGAAAGGGCAGAAAATGAGCAAAAGCAAAGGGAACGTAATCGATCCGATTTTAATGATCGATAAATATGGAGCCGATGCTCTTCGGGCCACCTTAATTTTCGGAATAAAAGAAGGAGGAGATATCTCCTTGTCTGAGCAAAAAATAATAGGTATGAGGAATTTTATTAATAAGATTTGGAATATTGGCAGATTCATAGAAATGAATAATCAAGTTAAAATTCAAAATTTAAAAGTCAAAAGTGAAAGTAAAAATTCAAAAGTGTTGAAAGAATTGGAAAAAGAGTCTAAAAAAGAAAAGAAACAGTATTTAAAATATATGGATTCGTATCAGTTTTCCAAGGCTTTGGGGTTAATTTACGAGTTTATTTGGCATCGGTTTGCCGATTATTACATAGAGCAATTGAAAGACGAGATAATTAATGGTAATATAGAAGCTCTTGGGAAGTTGAAGGAAGTTTATTTAGAAAATTTAAAAATGCTTCATCCGTTTATACCGTTTGTAACGGAAGAAGTTTGGGGAGTATTTGAAAAAAAATCGATATTAGAATCAAGTTTATAAAGTTATAAAGTTTATAAAGTATGAAAAGAACCTGGCAGCCAAAAAAGGCAAAAAGAAATAAAGTTCATGGATTTTTGAAAAGAATGTCCACGGCAAAAGGAAAGCTTGTCCTAAAAAGAAGAAGAGCAAAGGGAAGAGCGAAACTTACAGTATAAAATTTATCATTATGTTGAATCCAAATTTATTTAATACGGTTTTTGTTATCCCGATCCTTAATCTTTTGGTCGTTTTTTACAAGATATTTTTATTTATTCGTCTTCCGGGAGCATTTGGTTTTGCGATTATAGCTTTGACAATTGCCATCCGCTTACTTTTTCAGCCTTTTTTTCAAAAACAGATAGAGACTGCAAAAAAAATGCAGGAAATCAAACCTCATTTAGATAGTATTTCAGCGAAACATAAAGATGACAAAAAACAACTTCAAGCGGAACAATTGAAACTTTATCAACAGCATGGAATCAATCCAACCTCCGGTTGTTTGGTAATGATAATTCAGTTACCGGTTTTTATTGCCCTTTATAATACTTTAAACCTTTTTTTATTGAGCGGTCATACAGAAAAAACTATTGCTACCATAAACAAAGTTTTATATTTTTCCGCACTCAAGATAGAATCGGTTAATTCCTGGTTTTTTGGATTGGATTTAGTTAAATCACCAAAACAGGCGGGCACGTGGGTATATTTTCTGATCCCATTAATTACCGGTATTTTACAATACTTCCAAGCCCAGGCTTCTATGCCACCAACCGTGTCCCAACCCCAGGGGTCAGGACAGGATGGCAAGGATAAAGATAAAAAAGTTGAAGGTCAGGGAGATTTTCAAAAAGCAATGAATACCCAGATGAAATACTTGTTTCCGATTATGATCGGCTGGTTCTCATACAGTCTGCCCGTCGGGCTGGCTCTATATTGGAATATTTTTTCGATTATGGGTATAATGCAATACAGAAAAGTAAATAAAAAATCACAAATGTTAAATAGCAAATGAATTATAAATTACAAATATTAAATTTAAAAAATGGATAAAGTAACTACGATCAAAACTGAGACAGAAGAACTTTTGGGTAAAATGATTACAAAATTTGAGGTAGAGGTTGCTGATGACGGAGGAGTTTTTCAGGTGATTATCAAGACCGATGAGGAAGTTTCAACAGTTATCGGCCGTCATGGAGAAACTATCCGGGCCATTCAGAAAATATTGGAAGTAATTCTTTATAAAAAATTTAATGAAAGAGTTGAGATCTTGGTAAATGTCAACGATTTTAGAGAAAAACAAAAAGAACGTCTCGAAACAATGGCTAGGGAATATGCCGATCAAACCAAAGCCACCGGAACCGCCGGATACATCCGATCTCTGTCGTCATACGAGAGAAAGCTGATTCACGAATTTATAACGGCCAACTATCCGGAACTGACCACATCGTCAGTCGGTGAGGGCAGAGACAGACAACTTGTTATCGAAATGAAAAAATAATCGGACAAACAAATAAAGAAATAGATGTTTAAATGATTAAATACATTTAATTATTTTATTATTTATTTATTTCTTCATTTAACTTGCTTCTTGTTTGGCTTCTTGATTTTTGCTAAAGTGTAAACATGGATGATGGTAAGTTTGATTTAAATATAAATGATCAGGACGGATTTAGAAAATTCATAGAATATGAAGCCGCCTCAATAATTATTGATCTGCTTGAAAAAGGAACAATTGATGAGGAAAAGGCAGGAAGGCTTTCGCAGTTAACTCTAGATTTAATCGTTCCGGGAATGACCGTTGAAGAGCTTTATTTAAGCGGGGTCAAACTTGACGATCATAATCCGGAGCTAGCTCCGGTTGTTTACAAGATCATGAAAATATATGAGGAAAAATTTGAAAAAAAGGCCCTTGCCCAGGTTTCTTCAATGGTTAAAAATAAACAGTTCGGTCAAGCCCAAGACCTAGTAAAAAAAGTTTTACAATTTAAGATGAATAATTAAAATATGCAAGAGGCAGTAGCAACATCACCGGCAAGATCTCCAGTCAAACAGGCAGGAAGAATTGGAGTTAGAGAGTTTACAGTCGAAAGGAAAAAAAATGCAGCAACTGCTCAAGAAGTAAACCCAGAAATGGCAAAAGCCAAAGCTGAAGAAATAATGGATAAAAAAAGGGAAGATTCGAAATTAGTTGTAGAGCAGGCAAGGGGTGCTCTTGGCGGACATTCTGAAAACGCTCGGCTGACACTCAGAATTTTATCAGGAAATGATATAACTGCGATTACCTTAAACAGCAAAATGGAGGCGGAATTCAATATTGCGCAGAAGATCAGCAATCCGAAAGAGCGGTCTGCAAAAATGATTGAAATTCAAAGCAGATACAACAAACTCATGGATTATGCAGAGAGACGCAAAAAAGAAGCGGGGGAAAACATTGAAAAATTAAAAAAATCTAAAAAACCCGAGGACCGTGCTCTTGGATTGGAACTGGAAATAGCCAGAAACCAAATAGAGATCAGTTCTTATGATGAAACGGTCACCAATCTTGATTTGGCTCTTAAAGCCGATTCAAATCCAACCACAGGTCGAAAATTGACCAGCACGGAAAGAACATACTTTGAGGGATTAAAAGAATCTTATATCAAAAAAGCAACTGAATTAAAACAAAAAAACGGTGAGAAAGGAAAGAGCGGTTTGATCGCAGAAAGGGAAGGGATGACAAGCGAGGACGGTGAAGCTATTCCAAGTGTGATTGATAATATAGCGGTGGCTCTTACAGATGGAAGCCCAAAAGCCGTAGAGATAGCAAGGGAAAATCCAACAGCTTTTATTGAAAAAATGATGGCAAAAGCCCTAAGTAGCAAAGAGGGTATGGATAACCTTACGGACAATCTGGTTAAAGCTGGGATAGTTAATGAAGTTGACAAAGATAAATTTAAAAAAGATATGCGATTAGGGTTGACGACTCAAGATAAGATAGAAATAGCCAAAAGTGAAGGAGGGAAAACAGTAATGAGTTTGATAAGTATTTTGGGCATGCTTGGTTATGTGGCTTGGAAAAAAACTCAGGAGGGTGGCGGCGGCGGCCAAATGATGGGCTGAGCTTCTCTTCCTCTTGCCGTATAGTCGTGTTTTTGATAGAGTGATTGTATGGATAACCATGAAACAAGCGCTAGTCGATCTTCAGAATCATCCAAAAAAAGCATCACGCAAGCCGAAGCGGAGGCTTCTCAAATATTAGATCAAGACATTAAAAAGATAAATGATTTGAAAATATCTGAACAAGATAAACAAGAAAGGAAAGATAATTTTGGTGAAAATTTAAAACTTAAAGCTCTTGAACAACTTGAACAATTAGAGGCAGTTGAAAAATCAGCAAAGAATAAGACGAACGATAAAGAGATAATCGCCGAAAAAAGTAAGACAACCTCTATGGATTTAAGAAGAATGACTATCGCGGCGAAAAAAGGCATTAAAGTACATGAAAACCCAAAGACGCAAAATTTTATTGAAAATCTGGCTGAAAAGCAATTAAGTGACGATCAAATTATTGCCGTTTTTAAACAATTTGAGGAATATTTACTTGGACGCAAAGAGATAACTCTTTCATCATCGTCAGACGGACAGAATATCAGTCAATTTGAAGAAGACGTACTTGAAATTGAAAATAAAAATCCAGAAGCAGCCCAAAAAATAATAGATTCATTAGTAGAAAACGCAAGCAATTATGGAAAAGAAAAAAATGAGGTAAGAAAAAGGTTCGGAAAGTTGGTTGATATGATAAACAGCCGACGTATGATGACAGAGCTTGAACAAACCATACAACAATATTTTCCCAATTTCCCTGAAAAACAAAAAGAATTTTTACGCGACATACATGATCCGGAACGATTTCTCAAATTAATTGATTCCGAAAGAGCGAGAATATTAACAAAGCGCCAAGAAATCGAAGACGACATCAAAATAATATATAAGCAAAGGTACGAAAAAGATCCAACTCCAGAAAAATTAAACGAATTAATTGATCGACAAGTGAGGATAGAAATATCTGAAGAAATTTCCCGAAAGATGATCGATGTTTATGAGCAATTATATTATCGTTTGAATATCGAAGTCGGACACAAAACCTTTGATGAAACCGAGAAAGAAGATTTTATGCACGGGATTGAGGTGGTCAGATTTGAAATCTATAGATCTTTACAGCATTTAGACTCAACGTTTAGGGAGATGGAGGAAGCAGATTCTAGCGATCCGCGTTTAATAAAATTGTATAGACTGGCGGAAGAAGATAAAGAAATAATAGACATCAAATTTAAAGGAAATGAACAGCCGGTAGTGAAGTTAAAGCCTCTACCATATTTTAAAGAAGTCAGTCTGGCTGATTTTATGATCAATCAATTATCAAATTTCGGCCACTGGCGGGAAAAGACAAGCTACTTTCAAGATACCGCGTATATCTTTGGTCATCCGCCACATGAGGGAGTTTTTTATGCGGGTCTTGGAGAATATGCTGAAAAAATGGATGGAGTCGGTCTAGACGGAATAATGAATCTTCCCGACGCAAAACTTTCAATAGAGGCTTTTCATCTTTATGATAAATTTTTGGAGGATGCACTAGCAAAGATCGATTATAAGATTGATGCGACTTTACTTACAAACAAATATGAAGAAATTAATACTCAACTTGAAGAAAAAATAATGGAATATTTACGACTGAAATATGGCAAAAACATAACAGAGATAAGATTGTTGCGGGCAATAAGATGTGCGGTTGGTATGTCTCAGGGGATATTCCTGACTCAACCGGAAAAAATGGCCTTTACCGATCCGACGGACCATAAAGGAAGAGGTGCTTTTCAATCATATAGCACAAACGACGCAGGGGCATTGATGGCCCTGAATCCACTACATTTGATTATGCGTTGGCAAAGTGATGCAAATCTTCGTCAGGTATTTTTCATGGAAGCTGATGGTACAGAGTATAATTTTATTCAAAATTTGTTTGGCAAGGGTTATGAACATAAAAAAGCTTGGAAAAATGCAGCCAAATACATGAATAGTTTTTTCAAATTGGAATGCGGCCGTGAGGGCAGTAAAAGAAATTTAATAATTGATAAAATTTTAAACTTGTCCGGGGCTGCCGGTATTTATGAAAGGAGAGGATGGAGGAGTTTTTATCAATTTGAGAGCCACCTCATCTACAACGAGAACAATGACGGAATTAAGCTGCTTGAGAGTTTTCAATCAATGGACGTAATAGGATATGAGGCGGTAAACTGGTTTTTAAAAAGTATAGACGACAGCTTTTATCAAGCATATGAAACAACTTACATGGAAAAAGTCAGCGGTCCGGAAGCTGCCCAAAGAGAAGAGCTTTTTAAACATGTATATAAAAAATATTTTGCCCCTTTTTCCTCTCAAAGCTATGAAGATTATATAGCTGGATTAAAAACAAAAGCGAAAGATATGGTAAATGACTATATAAAAAAAAATAAAACACTTCCTTTTGATAACAAAGTTGTTGATGATTATGACAAAGCAGTTCAGAAAGAGATCTCGAATCTTTTTGTCAAAGGGGCGGTCTCCAGATTTGTAGCAGCCAGATTTCCAACAAAATTTTTAAGAATTGATAGAAACCGCTATCAGGCGAGCGGTAAAAGCCGCTGGCGTCAGATGTATGAGACCATGAAGACAGATGAAAAATACAAGAATTTTAATAGAGACCAATTTGATGAAGGAATGCAAGATCTTTTATATGCTGAGGAGTTATTAATGAGCACAACTAGTGAGAGGGTTCAAAAAAGCATTCACTTGCTCCCGTTGGATAAGGAAAACGATCCCAACAGAAGCTTGGGAGATTATAGCAATTTACTAAAAAATTTAGATAGAGAAACATTGATACGGTTGCTAGAATCAAACGGGATAAAAGGTGAAAGACAAGAAAAAGCGGTCTATCTGTATGATTTAATAAATAAAAAATTTCTAGTTAATAAAGACTTCACAAAACAACCGGAATTCCTAGATGGAGAAGCGGTTGAGGCGATCGAAAAATATCCGTTTAGTTTTGGAATAGAAAATACCGATATGAAATTGATTGCCTATCGGGGTACGGGACGAAGAATGATCGCCCGTCAAATAAAAGATATTGCCGCAATGGAAAAAACAGTCATTAATGGTTTTATCGGTCTTCCCGAAATGTTTAAAGGAATAGCAAAAAGTGGCGACTTTGCTCCGCTGATTGAATACTTAAAAAAATGTCAAGCCACATTCACAGATGTTCACGGAGTAAAAGATGCCTATGCTTTTAATTATATGGTTTCAGGAATGTTGATTAATTATTTAAGAAAGAGCGAAGCTGCAAAAAGTTTTTTTGGCCTTGGTGGAATAGGATCAATAAATTCTATTGCCGGTGAAGTTGCAAGTAACTCCAATCTTGTTCGGGAGTGGGATAGTCGGGAAATCGACAGACTTGCTAATGAATTACAAAGAGAAGGATTATTACCGGGAACAAATATAGACTTATCAACAGGTCCGGAATATCAAAAAATTTGGAAGATAGATAAAATCACCAAATTACCAAAACAAACAGGGCGGATGAAAAGATTAGAAAAATATGATTTTAATATTAAAAGATTGAGAGAGCGTTTTGGGGGAGACGCCAAGGCAATGGGCGTAGAAATACTAAAAGATATTTTCCCATTAGTGTTGATTTTTGTTTTATGGCAATACCTAAAAAAAGCATTAGAAGAATCATTTGGTCCAAAAAAAGGTTAAATTTAATTTATTATATAAATATAAGTATGCTAAAAAAAATTATTTTTTTAACCATATTGTTCGTATTTCTTTTTTTTGTTCCAGGGATTACATATGGTCAGGGTATCTCCGACAATGTTCCTGGTCTTACTTGTGGAATACCTGGAGACATAACTGGAAAAGATAAATGCTGCAGTATTCAGACAGGATTTAAATGTGACCATCCTGTTTTGACTACCTTACAAGGTTTTTTAAATTTTATTCCTGGGGTTGGGGGAATGGTGAATGATTATTTGCAAAAATGTAGTGGTGTTGAAAATTTTGTCAAACAAAATAATGATACAGCTTGTATTGTAGGAGATCCATCAACGACAAACTTTTCCGATCCTAGCTGTAAATGTGTCGACCCCAATTCCAATACGAATTCTAATACAAATGTAAATACAGCAATAGTGGAAATGTGCTATAAATATTTAAGTTCCTCGACACTAGCTAACGATTTAGCTGGTTGCTTGAGATGTTCATCTCAAAATGGGATGTGGACTGGAATGGGGTGTCTTTCATTGGATTTAGGTACATTGATTGGCGGCTTTGTGTTAACTTCAGGCATTGGAATAGGGGGAGGATTTGCGCTGCTTTGCATAATCTATGCAGCGTTCATGATGCAGTCTTCAGAAGGCAACCCGGAAAAACTGAAAAAAGCTCAAGAAATGATCACAAGCTGTATAATGGGGCTGATGTTAATAATATTTTCAATATTTATTATGAAGTTGATTGGAGTGAACATTCTAAAAATACCAGGTTTTGGATAGTTTATTATTGATTCGATGCCTTTTGTTCCTTACCATAAGGTCCAACAAGCCTTTCCATAAAAGGAATTTTCTGTCCTAATTTAGCAAATACTCCATTTGGTCCGAGAGCTCCAAGGGCTAGAGAAATGCTCCCAAATTGACCCATTGCCCCCATTGCCCCACCGGTTGCGGCTCCGACCCCGCCAAATAATACTGCGGGACTGGCCCCATCAAGAATACCGGGTTTAGGTATAAATATCTGCCTGACTGCTTTTACTAAATCCGGTGTCATATATAAAAGTAACATTCCAACAATAAGCCCAAAACTTTTTGGGTCAATGCCAATTAGGAAAGGAAACTGAAGTAGAGTTCCTGAAGAAGCATTATCAACGATAATTGACCCAAGTAAAAAAATACCAACAACTAGCGGGAATGTAATTAATTCTCCGGTAAGATTTTTCAACCAATTAACAAAAGCTGATTGGCCGGGGACTGCTTCAAAAAGAAGATACATTGGAGAAAGAATAACATTAAGCAAAACTTTAATATACGAGCTAATTAGTATAAGAAATATTCTAAAAAAAATAAAAACTAATGAAAGCCAAATAAGTATACCCAAAATAAAATTAACTCCGGCAATCGCGAAAATAAAAAAGGCTATAATGAGAGCTGGATAAGCCACAGGCGCGCCAAGAAAATCGATAAAATGTTCTAATTTAAACCGAATTCCAACTCCCGCTGGCTCACCAGCAAGATCAAATGATTTAGCTAAATCAGTTATTATTGATTTCGTCGGAGCCAAGAGAAACTGTATCGCAGGTAATGAAATTACCAATAAAAAAAATCCACCGATACCTCTCACAAATATTCCTATTAATGGTATTAGTTTTAAAATTGCGGCCGGTAAATTCCATAAAACTGAACCCCAAATATTTTCATTTCCAATACCCTCATAAAGAGTTCCAAGATTTGCCTGTAAATATCGTTTTTGTAAATCTATGACAGGAATAGAGCCTCCTTTATAAACAGGTCCAAGGATAGAGACAATTATAGCTATAAGCACATACATTAAATCAATCATAAATCCGGCAATGGCAAAAGAAAAAGTTATCAAAATTAGTGAAATTATTATCTTTGGTAGAGAATTTTCAACTGAGATAACTGTTTGGGGGTTAATCTTAGTCCTAAACATCACCATAAAACCGATTGCAACCAAGACAATAACCAATAAAAGATAAGTAACGTCACGAAAAATAATCCATATTTTGGCAAAGGGCTGGATCGATCCCATCCCAATTCCTTCAGCTGCTAATGCCTTTGGAAAAAATCCGGCATTCGCCAGTCCTGAATATGTCCATGCAATGCCAGAAGCAGGAGGATTTGTGAACGGCAGAGTTATCAAGTTGCTGATAAATCCCAGCACACTTTTATCAAAATTTTTATTTCCATCATTGGGATTATTAGTGCAGGCTTCACCCATCATAGAACACATCATACCCCGATAAATAGCAATGGTTATTTTTCCTTGCTGAGTTTTATTAAGTTCTTTATCGTTGATAACTTTATAAATTTCAACACGATTTTCTAATATTGGGTTAGTCTTTGATAAAAGAGCTGCCTTATCTTTAATAAAAAAATGACTAAAAATACTTATGACAGCGAAATAAACAACTATTACTAATAGAACTTTTTTTAAGGTGTTAAGGGCAGGTTTCAAAAATGGCAACATAGTTTGATTGTAATGAAAAAGATACCTTAAAGTCAATTTGTTATTTAAGTAAGAATTGACTGCTCTCAAGCAAAGGATAATTTGTTTTTCTCCAGCTTTCAAACTCTTTTTGCGCTTGGTCTTTCGGTTCTTTTAAGGTGACCGTAAATTTGTCTTCACCGTAGTCAAAATCTATTGTAAAAGTAGACAAGCTTAACGGAGTTTTTAATCGAAGATCTTTTTTTTGAGCCGCCAAGTCAATTATTGGTTGAGGTATTTTTTCTTCGAGGGCACCGGTAAAATCGGCAGGAATAGGCGTTAGTTTTTTGGTTGAATTTGTCGAGTCGGTTGAATTGGTTTCAATGGAAGTGGGGAAAGGACTTTGATTCGTAGTTGGCGTTTCAATATTTTCTGTTTTTTTGGAAGAGAAGGGGATCAGAATAACAAGAATAAGTAAGACAATAAGAGCTCCGGAAATCGCCAGATAAATTCTGATATTTGAGTTATCCATAATTACTTTATTATTTTTTAACTCCAAATGCTAACCTATATAGCGGAAATGGGTAACGACTGTTTTCATTATAAGGTATTTCATATCGTCCGTAAGCAGGATCATATGCCCAAATGTTTCCTTTTGCGTCAATATCGGTAATCCAAAAATAATGGCCGCAACCCTCTTCGCAAAAGCTGGCCAATGTAAAAAAAGTCCAACCGGAATTTAGATATTTTTTTAAATCAGGAATAACTGCCTCGGATCTTTCCGCGTCAAAAACAAGATAATCGGTGGTTTTAAGTCCAAGACTTTTCAAGAGTTCATGAGCCTCCTGATACCGGGAACCGTCGCATCCCAGTACGTATCCATTAGTATCATACAAGTTAACTATAGTTTTCGGATTGTATTTTGAACCCAAGTAACTTGAGGCAATCATAGCAACGGCTGTCGGTCCGCAGCCGGCGTTACATAAGGTACATCCGTCAGGAAGAGGCGTCTCTCCAAATTCGCCGCATTGAGCATAATAAACCTTTGATTGAAGATTATTTTTTTGAGGATTAAGGTTGTTGGGAGTTGGGGACTTACCTTGTCCCAAACCTGGTAAGGGAGTTGGGGAAATTGCGGTAGCCGGTTGATTACTGCTCGTTCCTTTACCGATATTGTTTAAATCATCAATCAATTGAAAGAAACCTATTACTTTATTTTCAAGTTTATGAATAGAATCACTTGGAGTAGGAATAATTTTCTCGTCTGTGAATAATATTTTGTTCTTGTCGCCAATCACCTGATTTAATCGGCTTTGGTCAACCCATTGACGAAAAGATTCTTCAGCTGAAGAAGTTTTTTTTTCAACGACAATTTTATTTAATGCTGGGACATAAGCAGCTTTAAAATCTAAAGTTTCGACAGATTCAATTGTTGAGAGGGTTGAGTTGGGAGGGGGTGTGATATTGGGTAAAACAGTATTTCCTTGAACAGAAACACCTGTGGGAAAAGGAGAACCGGTTTGAGTATTTGATGTTGTTTTTTTTCCAAGGGAAAGAAGCATGCTGGTGATGATCAAAATAATAAGGAAAGCTCCAGCAATAACAATGTATATTTTTTTCATAAAATTAAGTTGACATTTTATGCCCTTTTCTTGATAATGAAAATATGGCGGACTATTTTGATTTTATTAAAAAACCGAACTCAAATGCAACAG